>CERI01284301.1_pt1 | contig 20118 bp, 23 predicted proteins | sample 350261 | NCBI WGS metagenome assembly CERI01 (sample SAMEA2620979, study PRJEB7988) | marine metagenome | isolation source: saline water (ENVO:00002010), including
CCTGCTTCCCCTTCTTCGTCAGCACCTGCTTCCCCTTCTTCGTCATCTTCGTCTTCGTAAGCTTCTTCATGAGCCACTTGAGGTTTCACCTGTGACCGTGGGGTATCAGTAAACCATCCGTCGATAGAAGTACTCACTCTAGAACCACCAACCTTTTTATCCTTCTTCCATGCCTTCTTCGGACCGTGATGCCCTGCCTCGATCAACATCTTTTGTTTATGAGCGATAGAAAAGTCGTCGTCTTCCACCTTTTCATGTTCTTTCCCCTTCATGGCATCATGCTGTTTTTTTACTGTTTTCTGAAACTTTTCGGCACTTGACTTACCAATGTCTTCGGGATCATGTTCTGTAGAACGTCTGTGCCTCTTCTTGGAACTTCCAGGGGTTCCCTTTTGATTCTTAGAACTTTCGGGACGAGAGGGGGATTGCTTATATTTCTTCTGAGGAGTCATATTGCAAGTCTGTGCGCTATATTGTGACGACATGAGAGAACAGTGCCCTCATTTTATACTTTTCCAAACAAAGGAAAGTTCAAAATTTGAAAACAGAGGTACACGAATGAAAATGTGACAACTGTCGAAAAACGAATTCTGATGAAGTGGTTGTTACAGTATATAAGGAACTTCATGAACCAAGTGGACTTCACTTTTAACCGCACGGGTCAGCTACACAGCACGTTTTATTCAATGTCCGGGCTTATGTTCATCGAGATTTATGTTGACCTTGACATCATGGCCGGTACTATAGCTACGTTTGTCGAGACAGGTCCCCGAAAAAAACAGTGGCAAGCTATTTTTCATGTTGAAAAATCGGGGCAGGTGGTTGCAAACATGGAGGTACAGATCGACAGAACGTACAAGCACCGCTTGACAATACCGACCATAGGGGTTCACCCAGAACACAGACGTCAGGGAATCTGTAGATATTGTGTCAAAGCACTACAAACAGCTTCTGTGAAAGCGGGGCGGGTTGCTCATGTAGAAAGTGTACATAACGAGCACATGGATACCCTTCTGCTTTCAGAGAACTTCTACCCGTCCGACGACGGGTATTGTTATGAGTGGAAGCCACTGACACAGCAGTCGTGGACTATTGAAATGGAACCATCATTCTGTTTATACGGTGGAAAAGGAATGCCAGATGTTTCAAAGTTTCAAGACTGTGTGGTTCAGATGACAGACATATGGAAAGAAAGCATCCCAGGCATGCAACTTTTTTCAGAGCATGCGAAGTGGTTTACACCGGAAACCGACTTGAAGAAAATATCGGCTGAACTTGGGATACCTCTCGTTGCTCTGAAAGACTTCAGAGTTGACAAAGGATGCTTCGGTATGTCTTCGTTTTTTACGGAGGTGTATAAAGAATATTATGTGATAGAGGGGTTAGCAGTGGTTCCTTCTATTGGACCTCTGGCACTTGAGCATGCATGTCTGTGTAAAATCCGAAAGGGGAAGGTATACGCATTTGACCTTGTGCGCCGTTCCCCGTTGTTCATGTACGGTGTTGTAGTGAGACCCGTCATGAAAAGGATGATGAGTGAAATGTGTAAAGATACGTGGGCTGGGTATTCAGTCATAAACGGACTGAACTTCGTGAAGAATGACCGTGAATTCTGGGAAAAGAATAATTGAAAGCAAAACGTAAAAAAGTAAAAAAAGAAAATATGAATAACCCATGTTATGAATAGACTCTTTTAACTGTGTGAAATAGAATATATGATGTTGTAATGGTACCTGAATGCTTTGTTTGAAAGATTCTGCTAGGATAGAATGGCCTTTTGCTTGAGGGTGGAAAAGATCCCACTTCCATGAAATCCCCCATTCTTCAATACATGTTTTACACTCGTTATAAAAAGAAAATCTGACCTGAGAATGTTCGTACATCAAATACTTTACTACGCGAAGAAGTGCTAAATTTACTTCAGCTGTTATCATATCCATATGTTGTCTCGTTGTAAAAGGGGCGTAAAATAGTCCAAATGCACGACAAAGAGGGACGCCGTAGCAAGCGGTATTGGAACTAATCGTAATTTTTGTGGCACCGTAATGTGTAATAATATATTCGACAATACAAGCGATGCGCGAAGCGATTTCTTCTCCTTTATATTTGAAAAAGTGTTTTTCACGTTTCCATATATCGTATGTTATTCTCGACGGATTTTTGATGACCCAATATAAAAGATCATTTCCACCAATATGAATGATCCATTGTGTTGAAACGTATGTATTTTTTAGTCCCGGGTGTGTTTTGATTGCACTCATTATGTATTCTGTGGTACAACCCGCTTTGGATAGATTAAGATAAGACCATCCCTCTGATTCTGCCAGTATAGTTCCCCATGTTTTATGCTCATTCCATCTGTCATCTAGCCAAGAATCACCAAGAAATACGGCATCAACCATATATGTTGTATATTGTAATAAAAATTTAAAGCCCATAGCGCATACTATGCAATGATAACATGACCTGCGCATCTTCGTCTGAATACTCATACCCATCGTGCATACCATATTCTTTGAGAGATAGCATAACCCTTTTATACATAGTTCCGTTGGCGAATTTTTCTTTAACTTTATCCACGAATGATGATTCGAGCCAGTTTATGAGTGTACCCCTTGGTTTGGCTGTTGTTGATATGTAGTTGAATTGTTTGTTTTTAAATATCGACGCGTGGTTTGCTGAGTACATAGGGGGCATTTGCCCGCTAGGTAGCAATGGCACGGATAAATCGCGAATTGCCTGTCTTTTCTGTTGCTCGAAGATGAGCGTTTTACTTTTTGTGAGTTTCCACCCTATGAAAAGTCTGTGCTGGTCGTGTTTTGACTTATTTGATAAAACTTCATGAAGTATATGCTGAGGAAATAGTATCAAATGTCCTGGTCTTACTGTGAATTCTTTTCTAAATGGCATATATTCAGTATGCGTGGACTCTTTTGATAACGCATTGAAACCAGATGATGATTCAGAAGCTGTTTTAGTATCTTTTGTATCCAAGTGAGAACCGGGTTTACACATAAAGTGCTGCTCTGTGTTTGATAAATTTAACCACCCACCGAACACGAAGTCGCCTTCGTGTAATTCTGAATGAGGGGTTATGTCTCTGTGTGCTGTTTCCGAAACTGGTTTTTGACCTTGAAATCTATGTAGGATTCTGTCGAATAAGACTTCAATTTTATACTCAGATTCATTTATGTTCATTGATTGTAAGAATCTCGAGAACACTCCGTTATTCTTGATAGTTTCTAGGCATTGTCTTCGTAACCTTTTTACAAACGGGTTATGGAATGAAGACGGGTTGCCGTATGCTGCGAATCCACCGAGAACGAGAGGACGTGCGTTTATGGTGAATTCGGGGAAAGATGCTTCCATGTGGGAAAAAGAATGTTGAATATCATTCATGTCATCTTGTGGAATGATACAGAATGTTTCGACGCCATCGCGTTCAATGCTCATTTGTCTTGAATATCTATAGTATTGTCTATAGGTGATAAATCATCTTTAATAACATCAAATACGAATCCAAAAAGTGCCAATTTATAAGCAAAGAAACCAACTATTGTCGTGAGGTAGTCGAGTTCTATTACAGAACCACTATAATTATTCCAAAGACATTCTGTGAGAGTCATACTTACGGGAACTAATAATTGTTTTTGAAATTTAGCAGATTCAATATTTTCTACGTAAGTTGATAGTAGATGAACATATGCAACAGATGATGCTGCCCCGATAAAAGAAGATAATCCTAAAGATATACCGTGGCTAATAAAATAATAACTTGAAACTGTTCCGCCTGTGATTATAGTATGATTTCTCAATCTTTTTTTGACATGTGAAATATGTGTTGTACACTGACTTGATACGATTGTGTTCATTATGTTATATGTACAATGTATTATTTTAAACTGATGAGTTCGTTAAATCCCCCTATAAAATTGCTATTATCGAAAATGACAGGTACCGTGCTATAAGTTTTTGGAATACGATTTTCTTTTTTTAATACATCGAAAACGTTTTCTTTTCCGCCGTAATCATCTATTTCACGATATACACAAGTTAGACGTTTCTTTTTAATATAATCTAAGGCTTTTTGACAATATGGACATGAGACACGATAATATATAGTAAGCATTGCTATACTATAAACCGAACATTTTTTTAAGACTGTATGAGAGTAAAATCCAAAAGGCGGAAATGTAGGATATCACCGGGTTCATATATAATATCATATAACCATATGGTTTCTTAAGTTGAAACCCAATACGTTTATAATATCCACGAACACCGACTCCAGAAATGACGGTCATCGAAGTATATCCATTCCATAAAGAAATGATTTTTGCGATACATATGAGTATTTTGCCTATGCCAATATGTTGCGCTTGACCATTTTTGATTCCATCTACAGAAGATATGAATCCATATACATGAAGTTCTCGTATGATGCTACTCTTTTTTAGTTCGGGGAAATATACTTCATCTGAGGAACCATTGAATCGAAGGCGCAGAAACCCTAGTAGACGATTTGTATTCGTGACTGCGGATATAAAATACTCTTTACCACCAGATGCGTTGTATTTCTCTACTCGAAACCGAAATGATGAATACGTGTCCTTTTTAATCTCTCTGCACCGAATACATTGACAATGTACACCAATACGCTTACATTCATTTTGAATGAGTTGTCGGAGGTTCGACTTTATAGTGTCAGAAGTATACCCTATTCTATTTTCGTTTTCTTCAGGAAAATCCCTTTGAATCCTGTTGAAACGAATGTATTTAGGGCATAGGCGTTTGGCGTGAATGATAACATCGACGAGATCTTTATAATTTTTTTCGGCATATGGTGTCCAAAGTTTGTTCTGTTTCCAATCTCTAATTTGTGTGTATTCGACGTCTAAACACGGATATATTTTCATGTAATCTGGTGTATAGTCTTGATTCGTAATAACTTTTTCTAGCATTATCTTATCTCCTTCTGGTGTTGCTCCGGGGAGATCTGGCATAACATGTATATCAACCTTAAACCCATTATTTTTCAAGAGTCTAATTGCTTTAACGCCATCTTCAGCTGTGTGACCCCTATTAACATTTTTTAGCAGTTTGTCATCCGTGTGTTGAATACCGAGTTGAACTCGGGTGACACCGTACATCCGGAGGCGTCTAAGTTCTTGTTTACAAATACTATCTGGACGTGTTTCGATGCTGATACCAATAATTTTATATTTCGCGCCGACATTCATAGATTGTTCGTGTTGTAAAGAGCATTTTGTATTATCATAATTACATGTAGATGCGTATGTATTAGCTGCGTAAAAGATGTCGGTCATGAAGGATTCTCGATATTCTCTGGGGTATTCACTAAACGTTCCACCAAGAACAATAATTTCAAGTTTATCTATTGTATGTCCAAGGGATTTAAGTTGGTCGAGACGTGTATGAACTTGTCTGACGGTATCGAAGTCACAATCCATTGCGCGCATAACTGCTGGTTCTGACGATAAATATGATCGAGGCATGTCATACTGAGCTCCCTTATTTTTTCGCTCATCTGGGCAATACGAGCAATTATGCGTACAGCTGAATTTGTCTGGTCGCATAACCACTGTGATAACAAGAACCCCAGACCATGATCTCACGGCTTTTTTGATACTAGGAGTCATTAAGAAAGAATATCTATAGTTGAATCACAAGAATACTCTTTATGTGATTTATTTCTTTTTGAAATAATCATTTAGAAAGTATAAAAGCGTGCTTTTATTCTGAATAATAAATCTGTGTTTTTTTGAATCATTGTCCGAACTTATGATAATGTTATCGCCTATGACGTTTGATGAGAATGACCAGTTGGTATTATTCGATGAAAAAGATGAATCACTTCCATCAGCTTTCCATTCTTCGTACGTTTGAATGATAAATTGGATGACACTCGCCATAAATTATTGTTTATAAGGAAAAAATCTTTATATATTTATAATATATGGATAGTGAACATGGTAGAATGTCTGTGTTGTATAGTGTAGATTTATCAAATATGTATCGTCCCTTATATACAGTTGATAATATACAACAAATATCTGCATTCGATAGAATTGGATATCACTTAGAGCTTCTTCATATGGAATATGGCCACCAGATGGTGTACATATCTATGAATCCATTTACAAATAATGTGAATCATTTAGGGATTCCCGATAAACACGCTTATCATCAACAGATAACAAACGTATCATTACAAACAAATTTGTTATCTTTACCACAGGGACATCATGAGAAGGGACATATAGAGTTTACACCACAAGCGTACGCCCCTTTGATGGGGACAAATAAAAAAATCGATCCAACTGGTGACAAGGCCGTGTATGGATGTATGCAATTTTTTATAGATGGTACATGCGTATTTGCGTATAATAATTTCAATGCAAAATTTGGTTTATGTGACATAGGGGTAGGTAATTGTCCAAGAGGGTTTAAGGATTGGTCTTTTTCGCATAACAGTGCTCAATATATCAAAAAAACATTGACTGTGTTCGTGAGACCTTTTATGTATACATTTTTGATAAAAGAAAATACGTTATGGAGGGGATGTTACTCGTTGAATATTCCATTATTGAAGAAACGGATAGATTATGACTTTGATTTATATAATTACAACACTAAACATTTGCCATTTGATAGAATCGGGTATATGTTACATATTGGAAATGTTCATTTTGGTCAACAATCTATATGGGTATCGATGGATGCGTTCACGTCTCAGCATTGTGATGTGACGATACCTGGCTTGAATGGATTAGTTGTAAATAAAGGGGTTCAAAATATAGAAGTTATATCACCGTATGTACACACGACAAAAGTGAATGGTCATGTGAGAATATCACCATATGATTACGTACCCGGGGTTTCGGGAAAGTTAGGGTACGATGATATGATAACGAATTATGGAGAATACGGATGTTTTCAGATTTATGATGGTGATCCATCGCTAGACGATACACAGGCTCTTATTTCATACAATAACTTTTACGCGATACCCGATATAGGTATTGGAACAGGTCTAGAAGTAAATAGGAATTGGACAATGGTTGGGAATGGTCATTTGTTCGAAACGAGGCGTTTTGAAGTGGCAACCAAGCCATGTAAGGCTTGTTACGCAGCATCGGAAACACATGAAATGCGTTTGTTATATTCCATGGATATTCCTAATCAAGGCCCCATGGGGTACAGAATAAACAATTATGATAGTATATCGAATAGACCATTTTCTAGAGTTGGATATTATTTAGAACTAAACGACATTTGGATGTACGCGTCATTTGATTGTGATGACATTTTAGAATTAGGCATACCAGGTAAATCAACTGTTCGTTTTGTAGAGAATGGGCATATAAAAGCGTGTGATGGTACTGACATAAAAAGTAAGACAAAGATTTGGATTAGGTTCACACCACATGACTACAACCCTCTAGGATATCCTTTAGAAATGTTACATGGGTTTCATGGATGTATACAAGTGGGATATAAAGAGAAAGTGATGATGTCTTGTTCGAACTTATTAGGAGAAATACACGGCGGGTTTTATGGTACTGAAGTACCAATGTCACATTACGAACAGAAAAATTTACAAATTTTTGTAAATAGACACGAGCACATTCCTGATATCGTGTTTTTAGTTACGGGGCAGAGTAATTCTCAAGGTACCGGTGGGTATTATGACCCACATAACGATGATGACCAGATGAATGAAAATATCCTGTCATGGAATATACATGATAAATCTTGGGATGTTGCGAGTTTAGAAAGATATATGGGGACAAAGCCTTTGAACAGCCAATGTTTTGCGTTCCATTTTGCAAAGAAATACATCAAAAGATTCCCACAAAGAAAAGTAGGTCTGGTTGTCTGTGGTGCACCCGGACAAAGTATATGTCGATGGTCACACACGGAGTATCCAAGAAGTACAAACGGGAAAAAGGATGTAGGAGATATTTTTGATAAATCTGTATTATACATGAAAGAAGCACTTAATAAATCAAAGGCAAATCGAGTGGAAGGAGTACTTTGGCATCAGGCTGAATCGGACTTCAATGAATCTAATGATTATTACAGGCATAGATTGAAACATGTCATAACAGAATACAGACGCATGTTTAATAAGCAAATAGTATTCGTCGCAGGTGAAGTGTTGAAGTGCAATAATACGCATAAACAAAATGCTGTTTTACGCGAATTGAATCATAATAATGATATGTTTACCCGCTGCGCGTTCTCAAAAAACTTAGAGCACTGTGGAGATGAACTACATTTCAGCACTCAGGCTCATAGGGATTTAGGTGATATGTATTTTGAACAATATATGATTACACAATACATGACAATCTTACAACAAAAATAATTTACACGATATATTAATAAATATCATGCCAGAGTATTTCATTGATTTCGGAATATTATTAATCATCTTAATCATGTACGGGATTATATACAGCAGGATGAATCCAACAGATTTTGGATTCAAAGATAAAATCGACCCTTACTACTTTTCTTTCACTACATTTTCTACGGTTGGATACGGGGATTATTCACCAAAAACGAGAAGAGCCAAAATGCTTGTTATGAGTCAGCAACTTTTACTAATGACAGGAGAACTTAATTTACTTTTTAAGTATCTTTGTAAGTGAAACACCTCCTAAATAAAGAGCGAATACCCAAAGAGGTACACCTGGATAAGTTTCTAAAAGATGTTTGATAGGATTAACTACCTGTCGTGTTTTATATTGATATGAAAAGTACAACAGTGGTAAAACTACTGCAGTAATCATATGATGAGAATGGACTTTATTTTTAGTACTTTTAAACAATATATATGCTGGGAGCCAATGAGTTAAAATGTCACCGACTTTGAGCACATGTGTTGAAAGACCATATTTTTTCGACATACCATCTGGATATATTTGCGCGGAAATAGACCCAGTGAACAATGCACCCAGAGACATCGGAAGAATATATTCTTTATGTTTTCCCGATAAATAACTTGCGAATGCTAACATATTTATGACATGCGTGAATGGTAAATTAGTTTTACAATGGTCACCACAAATCATTATTGTATAAGATATAAAGCGATAATATTTTTATACTGTATAAAAATGGTATTCTTCGTTGGTCCAATTATTGAGATGTACACGAATCACGTAAGAAAGAATATCAAAGGAATCGTACAAGAGAATATCGAACTAAAGGCACAAAACCATGCGTTGAAGATGGCATATTGTGAATTTTATCCAGATATGTCGTTAGCTTTACAAGAACTCGACGAAACAATTATTGGGTCTAAGTAATTTTCTTTATTGCCTAAAGAGATAATATGTATAACATATATGTAGAGATGTCTGTTTTCTATGATAATTCTACGGACGATATCGATTCTATGAAGACGCTTGCGTATAAAAAGAATCGCGTTATATTTATAGATGAACCACCGACCGTTCGTGATGACACACCATCGGACAATGAGCGAATTGGGGACAACTTTACTATGGAAATACATGGAACGACTGATGATCAAAAGGAAGACGTTTGTATTTCCAGGAAATGTGAGCAATTGTTACCTGACAAAAGGCAGAAAACATCTGGTGATTAACGGAAAACGTTTACATAATATCGATAAAAATGTGACAACCGTTTTACCACATGCAACGTACAAACTCGGGACATCTATGATTGAATACGATGACAATACTAACACATCGTGGGTGTATACAGATGACGAAAGGGTGTATGAATTAAATGGTCGCGCGTACCCTAATATAAATAAGATATCAATTGGTTATGACGAAAATTATTATGATACAATGGATATTGCGGAAAGTTTTTGTTATGATCAAAAGATAAACATGTATATATACGCGTACTATAACGGGTTTTCCATTATTACAAAAAACATTCGGGAATTATGCTTGACACCCGAAGAATTAATAGTTCATATGGACAGGGGAACGATAGACGATTCATGTCATTTTCAGTGTGATTCTCAATTGTTTGCGTTTTCCGAGACCATGAGATATGTGACGTACATATACAAAAACACGCTTTATTTTGGTGAAACTACACATCCTTTTAGACTATTTACGAGTGAAAGATTGGAAATGAATGAAATCATTTCAATAAGTATGACGGGAATATCACCAGTTGTAATACATGATGGTAATAAGGTGACTATTTTCAATTATTTAAGAAATTAATTACTGTGATTGACAAGTAATGCGTGTGACTCGAAAAGTTGTTCTTGAACCACAAGAATTGAATAATATAAAACGCGCGATTCAATCTAAATTACGATTGTCGCTAGAAAATACACTCATGTGCAACGGATTTGTGACTTGCGTGAATGATATAATAAATGTATCACAAGGTGTAGTTCAACACAGTCCTGCGTGTTCTGTTGAATACACAGTTGATGTTGACGTGGAATTATTTGATGTGAATATTGGTGATGTTGTTGATGTGACGATTAATAATGTAAATGGAATGGGAATATTTGGGATACATAAGCACGCAACCATTTTTGTTCCGCTTCATGAAGTACATAATGTAGATGATACCGACAATATACTTCATGTGGTGGGAGACATAGTTAATATCAAAGTAGTGGGGAAAAGAATAACAGATACTATATTATGTATCGGGACAGAGCGTTTTGAAGACGCGTTCTGATATAATTTTGCCTATACGAGGGTTGGGGATGTCAATAAGTAATTTTTCTGGTGTATTACAATTTTCAAAGGCTAAAATGAGTATTTTCATCGATCGATACTTGCATCTTATATCTTCTGCCATCTGTTTGCTAACGCCGTTGATCATCGTTAACTGTTGTACATAAATGTCATCAGTTGACGCGTTTTTTGATTTCTTACTTTTCAGAGGAGTGTATGTTTCCATTATGTGTACTCCTTTGTTATCGAAATACTCTATATCCTTTTTCATTAATTGATATATAAGAACAGCTGTGTGCGCAACACCTTTTGACATTATTACCGGTATTCTGTCTCGCACTTGTGTATTAAGTATGGCTCCTTTAACTATCGGTTCTTTATGTTTAGCCACACAACATCCATCTTCTATTATATAGATTATTGGTATACCGGATGACGCTAGTCGCCCTTTTTGTTCTCTGTATCTTCCATCCGTTATAGAAGCTTCGAGATCAGACATTGATTTTCTCTCTATGATACACATTGGCCTTTCTTCCAACGGATGACATATATGAATATCACCCAATTCAAGGCGTCTGGATTCATATGAATAAGAATCGCCGATATCTTTCATGAGTTCTCTTTCTCGGTCATCGATAATAACCTTCATTAAATATCCTTTATAATATTTTCACACCTTCGTAACGCGTTCTTTAAATTCTTTTTATGGCAATGTTCATGTTTGCGTTATCTTCTTTCTTTCCTTTCAAGTATTTTACCTTGACGAGATTGTTTAACTCTGGATATTTCTTGAAGAAGAAAGGTTTATTACCTTGTTTCAGACCTATATTGATTTGAATGGGTTGTTTTCTTGGGAGTTTTCCTTTTTTGCGATCTAAATCGATCCCATGTACCATGAGTGCCTTACGGATTTCATCTTCTTTATTTGGCATTGCACACCCCCCTAGAGCGTTTCTCTTTAATTTACAAGGGAATGCTTGGCATGAGTGCTTCTTGTTTTTTTGAAGATTCCTACTATTTTTCACAACGGAAGTACATTCTGAACGTTCTATGCCGTTTGCGTTGTAAAATAATTTACAATCCACGGATGTTCTATACAAGAGGGCTTCAAACTTATTTATAACCGTTTGCTTTCTCTGGGCCATCGCAAAAATCTTTTCGTCAGCCGTTTTTTTGACCTTCGCACTCGTCCCAACGTATTGATACACATCGACGTTGCGCTGTGAATCGGGAATTCCGATGTGGCTACAGAAACGGAATGCGCGGCCGATAACTTGTGCCGTTCTACTTTTGTTCCAATATGGTTCAAATAAATGGACTTCTCTGGTAGCTTTAAGAGAAACACCTTCTTTCATAGATGGTGATCCTAATATTGCTTTAATGATGCTACCATCTTTGTTGTCTGGACTGTTAAACGTTTTTATGATAACGTCATTCGTTTGCTTTTGCCCTGATTTGAATACAGCAAAAGTATTCTTTTTAGATTTTATCGGCATTCTGTGATCAAATTCATTGAATCCATTTGCTTCCAAAGCTATTGCGAAATCATTAATGCCTCCCGCATTTACAAGGTTTGAATAAGCGAAGATTGGGCCAACACATTCGGATGACTTGAGGTGTTGTATACATGTGTGAAATTTGATACTGTATTTTTTTAACGACGCACCAGAATATGCGGCGAGTAATGCCTTCTTAGATACATTTTCTTTCGCGTTTGTACCAGATGAACCATTTGGAGGATAAACACAGTTGATAGCTTGTCGTTCATTGAGATAAAAGGCGGCTTTTTTACCATTCCTATCATTTGAATTTACATAGGCTATGTCTTGAAATTCACTCATCGGAAGTGTTAATTTCTTGTTTTTTCGTCTCGCATAAGCACTCGGACCAACCCCCTTGAATGCAGATACATAGCCGTTGATTTTTTCAGCAAAATCATCTTGGTTGATGAGTTGTCCGCCACTGATGTATTGTTTGACGAATTTATTTGATGGTCCGACAAGTGGTTCGGGGATGTCTAACAGATTCATTGTCATCGCTATTTCGTACGGTTTATCGAACATTGGAGTTCCTGATAAAAGTACAACTTTAATACCCTTTGGGTTTCTGCATACTAGACTATTTAATAACACGCGGTAACTAGTTCCAACAGATGATACGATATTCTGAATTTCGTCTATAATTACGATGGAATTATCTAATATTTTTGGATTCTCGTGTATTGCCTTGATGAATTTCTGATGACTCAATACGGAAATCTTTTTCGGAATGGTCTTCATCTTACCACATTCAGATTTCAATTCATTTTCATAATTTGACTGGAGAGATGCTGGTGTGGCGACAAAGATACGTTTTATAGATGTATCCATGAGCGCTTGCATAGCGAGGATGGATGAACATGTTTTACCCGAACCTATTCCATGGAAAAGTAAGAGTTTAGTGTTTCCGTTTTTGAACCATCGTTTGATGAATTGCTGATGCTTTTGGTACGCAAAAGCAGATGGTTTACATATTTGTTCCATAGAACGTTCTTCTTTATCGATTACGAGATTATTAAACATTAATATTATTAATATTTTTTTTCACCTAATGAATGATGACAACGTATAATATACACAGTATCAACAATGGAATCACTCAGAAACATCATGGCCCTCATCGACAAGAACCAGGACAACATCTCTAATGGCGACTATCTGGAAATATGTAACAACTTAAAGAAAGTACACCAAGAAAAGGAAAAACCTCACAAAGGTAAGTGGGATGACATAATGGAGAAATACATATGGTGGAAACAATATGTTAGGTTAGCGATGAAAGCTGAATCGAATATGAAACGCGTCAATGATTTGTATGAAGCCTATGAAAACCCCCAAATCCAGACAGAAGAAGCTGAAATACTTTTTATTTGCATCAAACATCATATTAAAAAAAATAATATAACCGAACCAACCGAAGCCGATTACAAATATGTTAGAGAGAATTTGGAACTTGTATGCCAAGATATAGTAGATGAGAATTATACACTGGCATACAGACAATATAAGTATCAAGCGGATGAATGTTGGAAAGAATTGACGAAACATCCGAAATTCGAAGAGTTTTTGGATCTCTTGTCTCCGGTGGAACTTCATATGCACAGAGCCCTCTGCGAACCTCAATTTGAGACAGGAAGCAGAATATATAGACAAATAAAGAAAACGGTGAAACACGACGGACATTACATAAAGAAGGAATTCACTTGGTTTTCACACGAAAGGGAATACCCAGAAGCTGACGATGAAGAGGATGAATTTGATGATTTCGATAACGAAGAATTAGGAGATATCTTGGAATATTTTAATGAATTATGATACGTTTGTTATTTATCATCTGGTTTATTAATCAATTGTTCGACTGGAACAAGACCATCGAGTTTACGTAGTTTGTATTCTTCTAGAATATCAACAATTTTCCAGAGTGCCTCGTTCGTCTTTTTCATTTCGTCTACGAGAGGAGCCGTGGCGGGAGATGACATCAGTTTAACAGTAGAATCGAAAAGTTCGTATGGATTAGGTGGTTCGGATTTGTCACCCTTCTTTACTTGGCATACGACCATGGTACGAGTCTTCTGTATAGCATGTTTGTTTACAGCTTGAACACGAGTAGAAGTTAGGAGTCTAGATGAGATCATGGTTTGTAATTTATACAAACCTTACTTTTTTAAACGTTTAAAAAAATATATTGTTGTTTAATTACGAAACAAAATGTCAATCGGACTTATCGGTACCGGATCTATGGGTTCCCAACTCGCTATCAACATCTCTAAACGTTCTGTCATTCATGTACACAACAGGACATATTCTAAAGTTAAGAAGCTCGCTGACAAAAATGTAAATATTGAAGGTCATGAATCACTCGTGGACTTTGTATCAAATATGAAAGAACCGAGAACTATTATCACCATGCTTCCACACGGAACACCTTCAATGAATATGATTAAAACACTTACAAAGCATGTGTCTTCCGATGACATTATTATTAACTGTGCGAACGAGTTATATAGAAACAGTGTGTATATAGAACAAGAGTGTAGAAATAGAGATGTGAATTATCTTGGTGTCGGTGTTTCTGGTGGAGTGAATGGTGCTCTGCTCGGTCCCGCTATGATGGTTGGTGGAGATAAAAATGTATATGAAACGGTTCGTCCGTTTTTTGAATCAATTGCGTGTAACACTGTACACATTTCAGATGACCCTGGAAGTGGTCATTTTGCGAAAATGGTTCATAACGGTGTAGAATACGGTATGTTACAGGGCATAGCCGATGTATTTGCGTATTGTAACTATGACACTAAACGATTTGAATCTATTCTGCGAGAAGCAAAAGATACATTTCTAGATGGTTATTTGATAGACAGTGCAATCCGGGTTTGTCAAACAATGCCTGTTAATAGTATTGACGGAACATGTCAAATGAATAACACAGGGTTGTGGACACAGTATTATTCTCTTCAACAACAAATTAACGCCCCCATGATAAGTGCTGGTGTACAGTCTAGAATTGCTACCAAACATGCGGTGGATAAGGACGTTCCGAAGGTGAAAGCAATAGTACACCCACCTCTAGTAATTCAAGCTTTACACTTCGTATTCTCGTCTTCCCTTTTAGAAGGATATGCTATTACTGATTCCAAGGGGTTTCCACGTGAAACTGTAAAGAAGGCATGGATGAAAGGAACTATCATAGAAAATGATATGGTTCCTCTTGATACTGATATGCTCAGAGCGATAAGAAAATTCAGCGCAAACGGGGCGAGACAAGTATGTCAAAGATGTATAATAGCGAATATTCCAGTTCCAACACTTAGTAATGGAATAACTGCCTATGATTTCGAACGTAATGGAAATAAATCAACCGCATTCGTGATGGCACAACGTCATGATTTTGGTGGCCATGATATCAATATGAATGATAGTTATATGTGAAATGTTTCGTTTTTAATTCTCATCTAAAATGAGCGTATTTTCTTGACACTTCGAGTTATCATATTGTTTTTGCTTTTAATCAATGTCTTCGTCATCATGACAGCAGCATATTAGATGAGAACAGAACCAAAGAAGAAGTAGAGCAATAATACAACAACCCACAACAAATACAAACTCCATACACATATATAGTAAAAGTCTTTTAAGCACTTACGTATTCACAAACATACTTTTATGATGACGATTATAAGTGATGCTCTTGGTATTCGTGATAATGTATAATGTCTTGTTCTTTTCGTACTTTTTATTAGAAATCACAAAACCTGTGAGAGAAGTGAAAACAAGAGTAAAAACTTCTAAAAGTGTTGTCATTGATGTCGCAAATAGTTTGAAAATACATACTCAATGTGGGAATGAAAAAGGGATATCTCGACTCGTCAAGAAAAGATTAAACACGTTGTATAGAATGTAGTCAATAAAATATGTAATTATTAAAGACAAAAACACTTTCGAAACAACGATGTGTGTTTTATTGGTAAGAAATCGGGAATTGTATTACAATGTTGTACCAGTTTGAGGGAATCCCATCTTTCTGACGGGTTGAAAAGTGCGCAGTTCCGAAATACGTGTTTGACGCGATCGCACATCCCCGAGTCATAGAAAACATTTTGATAGTTGATGATAGAATGAATTATTTGTCCTGTGCTTAATCCTTCGTATGGAAGATGGCTAAACATGAAAAGGATTATCATTCCAAAAGACCAAATATCAACCTTAGCGTTGTATTCTTTATGCATGAGTACTTCGGGTGCCATGTATCTGTACGTACCGGTTTCACTAGTCATGTCATAATCCTCGTCACTTGTTTGTCGAATACAAGAAATTCCAAAATCAGCGATTTTTGCTTTGAAGCTTGTCGTCAACAGAATGTTATTTGGTTTCAAATCCCTATGAATGATGCATTCTGGTTTTCTATTATGTAAATATGCCAATCCTTTTGCGATATCTTTTATTACACAAATTCGTTGTGTATGTGTAAGTTGTTTATTACTTGCTTCGAGAGTATCATTAGACATGTATTCCATGATAATCATGGGTGGGTGTATAATTGTACAAGCTCCAAGGAACTGAAGGATATTCGGATGATGAAGCCGAGAAATGATATCCATCTCGATATCGAACTCTGTTGTATCTACGTCATTTTTAATGACTTTGATAGCTATTTCTGTACCACGCCACACTCCTTTAAAAACTGTTCCGAATGTACCGCCTCCAATTTTTCGTTCTACGTGAATTTCTGTAGGCTGTATTTCCCATTCTCCTTTTGAAGATATGTCTTGTATTGATATTTTGTTCATTGTATTATCTCATTCTTAAGATTCAAACCTTTAAATTCCAAATGTTTTACCACAACCACAAGATGATGTTGCTAGTGGATTATCAAACGTAAATCTATCGCCCATATCATCTGTAGTCCAATCAATTTTCGTTCCTAATAGATACATATGTGACTTATTACAAATGAAAATATTCATATCTCCTTGATTTTCAAGAATATCACTATCGTTTACAATAACTGTAATTAACAATTTTGGGAATAAACACTATTTTAGAATGAGTTGGAAAGAAATACGAACAAAAAATATATTCATACATAAAAATGATACCCAGTGGAACTATTTTGAAGAATAGTTGTAAACCTATTCATGGATTTGAGTACAAGCATCCATTCGACGGACATGGTTTCATAAACACGTTTCAAATAAGAGATGAAAAAATGAAATATAAAGGGATTAGAGTAAAAACAGAACATTATAAAATGGAAAAAAAGTATAACAAGAAATTATTCAGAGGTCTCAATACAAATGTAAAACATAATTCGTTATTCATTGAAAATTTCAGTAACATATCTGTATTTCATGATACGTCAAGAGACGAAGTTCAAAGTTTAAGCGAAGGTGGGATGCCGTATTTGATCGATATAAATGACATGAAAACAGTTGGTCGAAAATTCAAACACATTCATCCATTTATTCCTTATTTTCCAATAACCGCCCATCCAAAAATGGACGGCGGTAAAGTGGTAAACGCATCTGGATTATTATTTATGATGGCTTTATTTGACGATGACGGAATATTGTTTACTGAAAATTTTCCTGCTGGTGAAAAATATTATTTTCATGATTTCTCTATAACAGATTCTCATTACATCATTTATTTGAATAACATAGACGTAAATATACCAAACATGTATATAAATGACGGTACAATTCTTGATGGTTTTTCGTTTAACACGAATAATAAAATTTTGATGGTTGATAAAATAACAAAACAGAGGACATACATTGACATACCACAAATGTTCGATAGACCTGTTTTACATATCGCACACGTAGTTCAAAAGTCATCGACTGTTTTAGATATATACATGTCTTTGATTCCATCATCTTTCTCCATTGCAAATATTAAGTCTGCTTATGATTTCGAAGGATGCTTTTTGCATAAGTTTTCTATCATAAACAGTAAAATCGAAACTATAAAACAGGTATCAAACACATGTTGTGAGATGCCTGTACAGAGTGATGGAATGATATTTCTTATAAATGAAAATACACTTGTAAAATGTGATACTAAAACAGATACGATAACAACAATTAAATTTGACGACGAAGTTCTCGAAGAACCCGTATTATATGATAATACACTATTTGTAATAACACATGGGAAAAATTGTACAAACATTTATACTTACATCGCAAATTCACTAGCGCACGTACACACTGAGAAGTTCCCCTTTAATGTGTCTTATGGGTTTCATGGTACTTTTGTACCTTTTTAATTGACTTTTTGGCTTTGATATAGGAACGCGTCGTATTTTGATTATGTTTTCGGTGCGCACTTTGATATTATTCGGTTTCTCTTTTGAATTTTTAAAACCAGATTTCTGATGTATCCTTGTACCAAATACATTGTCCCACAAAGGGTATATGCCACAGTAGTTTCCATTGAAATATTTATGATGTTCCATGTGGTGTGTAATTCCAGGTAATCCACCATGTACTAATATACCGTAAATCAGATGCGTTGTTTGTACGAGAATGGCTCCTCGTTGTGTGATCAAAAATCCGCATAAAATTGGCGCTATGAAAGACATTGTTACGCTTACACTTTCACTTATTGTTAGAATGTATGCATCTATCGGAGAAGGGGTTGTTTCGAGGTGGTGCTCTTTGTGAACATGTTTATAAATCCACTGATTTTCATGCATCAATCGATGTGACCAATAAAACCAAAATTCGACCATTAGTGAGTATATTCCCATCCGAACCCCTTCTTCTAGTAGAGACATTGATGGTACTTGGGAAAACCCATGTACGTATCCTATAATAGCCTGTGTCGTCAATATACCAACGAGTAAATTCCTTCCGTTCACAGCCAATTTCTCGGGAATACTTTTGGTACCACCTACAAAAAACGGTATTTTTTTGTAATAACAATATAATTGAGACATTACATACGCGGTTGCCGATGGAATGATAGATTCCATGCTTAATACAATTTCAGAAAAAATAATTATTTTTTATTCGTATCAAAGCCAATCATCTTCAACGCTTCTATTTGAAACAAGTCACATGGAACATTTACAAGATAAGGCATGTCAATACTTTTAATATTTTTGATGATAGCCTCATCCTGCGCAACGGTGCGATACATTTCGTTATAGAATCTATTAAACACGAACGGTAAGTCTAGTAGAAATGTCTTGGGATATAAAAGACACCACGACATTTTTGTGTGATTTTCATCTACTGGAAGAAGGGTCGTGAACGTGATGAACTCGTATGGATCTCTCAATTTGATTCGGATAGATGTGGTATTGGGAGCTATGAACCGCGAATGTATTTCCGAACCATTATCAGGTTGCATATGTTCTGTTAAACTACTCGATGCCTTTGGTTTCACGTTGGCATAACAATCTACATAGTTCATACTGTTTTGTGCGTCGTTTGAATAATGAGGTTGTATTCGAACATTATCTACACGACCATTATCTTCATTTGCGAAATCGTGTACATAGTTAATGTGTGAAATATCTACGCCGTTCATGATCCAATCAACAATATTCCCTTCCATTACTTTAGAACCATATACTCTGGTCCATCCACTATCAAACAATTCGTCGCACAAATCTGTTGGTATATTTTCATTTTCGCCGGAAACAACTGAATCAACAAGCCATATGAAACCACCGCTTTCTTTGACATCGTATCCTTTCACATTACCTTTCGTTGGTATACCACATCCATTTGTCAGTGATGGAACTTTGGTCAATTTTCCAGATTTATCGAATTCCCATCCATGATAAGGGCATTGAACACAACCATTTATTAATTTCCCTTTAGAGAGATCTGCCCCTCTATGAGGGCATACACTGTCTA
>CERI01029564.1_pt1 | contig 19951 bp, 19 predicted proteins | sample 350261 | NCBI WGS metagenome assembly CERI01 (sample SAMEA2620979, study PRJEB7988) | marine metagenome | isolation source: saline water (ENVO:00002010), including
ATATTTTCTACAAGCCCTACAACTCCAACAGCATTAATTTTTGCTCTTCTTATTGCTAAGTTCTTCATTAAACCAACTACTGCAGCAGAACCTGCCATATCATATGTCATGTCTTCCATAAATCTTGCTGGTTTTAATGAGTAACCACCAGTATCAAAAGTAACTCCTTTTCCAACAAAGGCTAAAGGTTTGGAATTATTTTTTAATCCCCTCCATTCCATTGTTACAAGATAAGAACCTCTAAAACTTCCCATCCCTACACCAAGTAAAGCATTCATTCCCATTTTTTTTAATTTTTTTTCATCATATATGTTTATTTTTAAACCATCTTTTCTTAGGGAATTTAATCTTTTTGCATATTCATCTGGATGAAGAATATTCCCTGGTTCTGAAACTAAATCTCTTGCATAAAAAGTGCCCTCTTCCAACGCTTTAAATTTAAGTTGATTTTGAGCAGAAGGTTTATTTTTGTTTCCAAATACGCTTATAGAAATTAATCTTTTTTCTTTTTTTGTTTTATATTTGTTGAATTTGTAAGATTTTAATTTTAAGCCATGAAGAAAATGTCCTATAAAATTTTCATAATTGCCAATCACACTATCAGTGTTTATAAAATACTCACTATTTTTCCCATAATTTATACGTCCATAAAATTCAGCTCCTAAATTTTCAATATCAGAACTTTTCAACTCTTTTTTGATAGAAATACAAATTATTTTCTTTTTTGAATTAACTTCAAAAACTAAAATTTTTTTTTTTAAATCACTAGTTTGTAATAAATCTTTTATGTAAGAAAATTCAGAGTTAGATACATATCTTTTTAAATTAACTGCATTGAATTTTTCATTAACAAATAAAACGACGTTAGATGAAGGTTTATTAATTGATTTATTTATATAACTGATTTTAATAGACATAAGTTTTTAGAGCTCACTAAATAGAGTTGAATGGTATATATGATCAAATATGTAAGATTTCAATGGAAAGTTTGTCATAGTATACCATCATAGGTTGAGTTTTAACCAAAGATGCATTATTTATATACAAAAAATTACAATGCTTCAAAATAAAATTTTTCAAAACTTTTTTATAGAAATTATCAGAACATTTTTAATTATTGTATTCGGCTTGTCTTTAATAGCACTAGCTGTGCGTGCAGTTAGTTTTTTAAAACTTATTGTCGATAATGGCTACCCATTATTTACATACTTTCAATATTCAATTTTAAATTTATTTGGGATAGCTCCTAAATTTATTCCACTAGCATTTCTAGTTGCTATCATTATCTTTATTCTACGACATATTGATGATAGTGAATTTATAATACTTTGGAGCTCTGGTGTAAAAAAAATTCAAATTGTTAATTTATTTTTATTTACATCAACAGTAGTTTTAATATTTTATCTAATTTTTTCTGTTTTTCTTACCCCTACCGCCCTGAATAAATCTCGTCAATTATTAAGTCAAGATAAATTAAATTCATTTTTGCCAACAATAAGAGCACAACAATTTAGTGATTCCTTTAAGGGATTTACTTTTATAGTGGGTAAAAAAATTGACAACAATATTCAAAATATTTTTTTACATGATACTGGTAATAATCTTAAAAAATTATCAGCTAACGTTTCAAATGTTACTAGCACAGTAATAGTTGCCTCAAGCGGAACTGTAGACAAAAGAAGAATGATTTTATTTGAAGGACAGATAATATCATCAAAAAATAATAATGAAGAAAACGAAATAATAAAATTTGAACAACTTAATATTGATTTAAGTGATCTTGCCACAACAACAATTAAGAATCCAAAGCTTCAAGAAACTTCTACAGTTAAACTCGTTGGCTGTTTTGTATCTTCAAAACCAGACTTAAAAATTTGCAAGGATGAAGCTATGAAAGAAATTTTACCAGTATTAATGAGACGTATAATTTTACCATTTTATATTCCAGTAATAACTTTAATTTGTTGTATTTTATTAATTAAGAGTCACAAATTTAATACTAATAAAATTTTAGTTTTTACTTTTAGTTTTATAGTTTTAATACTAACTGAATTAATTATAAGGTATACAGGCTTAAATCACACATTAAGATTATTTTATATTATTACACCTTTTTCTTTTTTAGCAATATTTTATTTTACATTAATATATAAATTTTCAAAAGAGTCTAAAACATTATGAATAACATAGTCTTAAATTATCTTTTAAAAAATTTTTTAAAAACCTTTTTAATGGTAGCCTTCGTTATTTATTGTTTTGGAATAATATTAAGTCTATTTGAAGAAATAGATTTTTTTAAAAATATTGATATAAATATTTTTATACCTTTGATGCTTACTAGTTTATTAGTTCCTAGTCTTGTTATTAAACTTTTACCATTTATAATTTTTATTTCTAGCATGTGGTTCATGTTAAAAATTAGAAATAATAAAGACCTTTTGGCTCTTAAAGTTTATGGATACTCAAATATTAAAATTTTTTTTATTCTTGCCTCTACTTCTTTTTTTTTAGGTTGGTTAACATTAATATTTGTAAACCCTATGACTTCTTCAATGGTAAAATATTATGAAAAAACAAAATCTCAATATGCACGTGATATAGATCATTTGGTTACGTTTAATAATAATGGATTATGGATAAAAGAAAATTACAAAAAAAAAGAAAGAATAATAACCGCAGTTAGACCTGATGGATTTAATCTAAATAACGTCACAATTTTTCATTTTAATAATAAATATAATTTAGTTGAAAAAATTTATGCGCAAACAGCCGACATTCAAACAAATGATTGGATTTTAACTAATGTTACTATTCATAAGTTGGAGGGTGGATTATATGAGAAAAAAACATTAGATAATTACAAAATCAAGTCAATATATAACTACGAAAAAATAACTACTTTATTTAACAATGCTGATACCATGTCTTTTATATCACTTGTTTTAGATTATGAACAATTGATAAATAATGGTTACAACAAGATTTTTTTAAATCAAAGTTTACAGACTATGCTTTCTCTTCCTTTTTTTTTATTTTTGATGACTTCTGTGGCATCTATTTTAACTATGCACACACTCAAAAAATCAGATAATATTAAATTTATTGTATTAGGTTTATTGTTAAGTGTAATGATTTATTATCTCAAAGATTTCTCATTAGCCTTAGGTCAAACAGGTAAAATATCGCTAAATTTATCAGTATGGGCTCCTGTTATAGCTCTAAGTTTATTTACATTCATTGGAGTATTGCAAATAAATGAAAAATAAATCTCTATTAATTCTATATTTTATCTTTTTTTGCACAAGCGCAATAGCGGAAAATATTTTGATTGAAGCTAAAAATATTACTTTAGATAAAGATCGAGTAACCTCAATATTTGAAAAAGAAGTTAAGGTAAAAACTGAAAATGGTGTAATTAAAAGTGAATATGTTAAATATAACAAAAACACTGGAGCTCTCATCATTAAAAACAATGTCGTAGCGCTAGATAATGAAAATAATACTATAGAGACCGAATATGCTGAATATAATGAAAAACAAAAAATTTTTACAAGTAAAGGGCCGACAACTATAGTTACCTCTGAGAAATATATTTTAAAAGGTCAAAATATAACGTTAGACAATAAAAAAAGAATTATTTCTTCAAAAGAAGAGTCAATTTTGGAGGATCAGGATGGTAATAAAATTTCATTATCAAACTTTGAATATTTAATTAAAAAAAATATATTTAAATCTATCGGCCTGATAAGCATTAAAGATAAAATAGGAAATAATTACAATTTTTCCCAAATTTACATTGACACGAAAAAAAAAGAAATTTTAGGTACTGACATAAAGGCATTTTTAAATTCTCAAGATTTAAAAGTAAATAAAAAAAATAATCCTCGTGTTTTTTCAAATACTGCTAAATTAGCAAAAAATAATAGCACATTTGATAAAAGTATTTTTACTTTGTGTGAATATCGTGCAAATGACAAATGTCCTCCATGGACTATTCAATCTTCTAAGATGATGCATGATAATAAAAAAAAAACAATCTATTACGATAATGCTGTGATAAAAGTTTATGACATTCCAATTTTTTATTTTCCAAAATTATCTCACCCGGACCCTACTGTAGATAGAAGATCGGGCTTCTTACAACCTCGCTTATACAGTACTAAAAATTTAGGTAAAGGTTTCTCAATTCCTTATTTTTTTGATTTAGGAAAAGATAAAAATTTAACTTTAACTAGTAGACTTTATATAACTGAAAACCCTCATCTCTTAGGAGAATATCATCAAGCATTTGAAAATTCAGCCTTTTTAGCTGATTTTGGTTTTACAGAAGGATATAAAAAAACCTCTGCGTCAAAAAAAAGTGGAGACAAATCACATTTTTTTTCCAAATTCACAAAAAATTTTACTGGAAAAAATGACTCAGATAATAATTTAAATATTTCAATTCAAACCGTTTCAAATGATAAATATTTACAATTATATAAAATTAAAACTGATTTGGTTGATTATAATGAAAAAACATTAGAAAGCTCTATCGAATTTTCGCACCAAAAAGATGATTTTTTTTTAGGAATGGATGCAAAGGTGTTTGAAACTTTGCAAGATGGTTATACTGATAAATATGAATATATTTTGCCAGAAATAAGTGCTGAGAAAAATTTATTTAATCATCAAAAATTTGGCAATTTAGATTTAGAAAGTAATTTAAGGGTTCGTAATTACGATACTAATAAAGTTGAAAATTTTTTAGTTAATAACTTTAATTGGAATTCAAAGGACTTTTATTTCAAAAATGGAATTAAAAATAAAATTTTGGGAAATGTAAAAAACATTAATTTCGAGACAAAAAATGTAGATCTATTTAAAGATCAGCCAACAAGCGAATTATATGCAACACTTGGTTTATTATCCGAATTAGATTTACAAAAAAACACAGGTAATTCAAAACACCTATTAACACCAAAAATGCTGTTAAGATATTCACCAGGTCAAATGAGAAAAGAATTAGGTGGGTCCAGAATAGATCCAAACTCTGCTTTTACTCTTAATAGATTGACCGAAGAAAAAAATAATGAAGCTGGATTAAATGCAACCTTGGGATTTGATTATAAGATAGATGACAATTTTGATTTTTCAGTAGCACAAATAATTAATGAAAAAGAAAATAAAAAAATGCACGATAAAACTAGTTTAAATGAAAAACTTTCAGATTTAGTCGGTTCTGTAAGCTATGATGTAAATGAATATGTTAATCTTAAATATAATTTTTCTTTAGATCAAAATTATGAAGAAATTAATTATGGAGAAATAGGTGCAAATATGAATTTAGGATTTTTTAATGTTAATTTTAATTATTTAGAAGAAAACAAACATATTGGAAATCAGGAATATTTTTCTACGAAGATAGACTACAATAATACCGATAGTAGACAAATAGTGTTTGAAACAAAGCGTAATTTAGTAACTAATTCTGCCGAATTTTACAATCTTAGCTATGAATACATTAATGATTGTCTACGAGCTGGTTTAGTTTATAGAAGAGAATTCTACACTGACTCTGAGATTGAACCAGAAAATTCTTTACTCTTCAAAATTACTCTAGTACCTTTTGGCAACATAGACTCACCTACATTTAGCCAATGAAAAAAAAATTAATTATATTTTTTTTATTATTTTTTAGTTTACTACCTAATTCATCTTTTGCGATAATAGAGAACAAAATAATTTTAAAAATTGAAAATGAAATTATTACAAATTATGAGGTTAAAAATAAAATTTTAATATCATTAATTCTAGCCGGAGATATTATAAATCAAGAAAATATTAATAAATTAAAAAAACAAGCCTTAGATTCATTGATACAAATTAAATTAAAGAAAATTGAACTTTCAAAATATAACCTTAAAAAAAATGATAAACAAATTAATACTTATATGAATTCAATTTCGTCTAATGATATCATTGGTTTTAAAAAAAAATTAAAAACAAATAATTTAGATTATCAATTATTTTTAGATGAAGTAGAAATTCAACTTAAATGGCAAGAACTTATTTATAAAATATATTCAAGTAAAATTGATATAGACGAAACAAGTATAGATAATCAATTAGAAGATTTGATAAAGAATAAATCTGGTATCAAAGAATTTAAAATTTCAGAAATAGAGATTCTTTTGAACGAAAACAACTCAGAAGAAGAAATAATTTTTAATATTCAAAAACAAATAAGAGAACAAGGATTTGAAACGGCTGCATTAAAATATAGTGTATCTACATCTTCCTCTAATAAAGGTGATTTAGGGTGGATAAATGCTAAATCTCTTTCTGACGAAATTTATAATATTTTGAATAAATTGCAGCCTGGTGAAATTACCAAGCCTATTAAAAGACAAAATACTATTTTATTTTTTAAACTGAATAAAACTAGGATATCTAAAACTAAAGATATTGATATAACAAAATTAAAAAACAATCTAATTGCACAAAGAAAAAATGAATTATTTAATTTATATTCAAGAAGTCATTTATCTAAGCTTAAAAATACTAGCTTGATAGAATACAAATGAAAAAAAAAATTATACTTATAAGTGGCGACCCTAATAGTATAAACTCAGAAATAATATTTAAAAGCTGGAAAAAACTAAGTGTTTCTACCAAAAAAAAAATTTATCTAATTTCCAATTACGATTTAATTAAAAAACAGTTTAATAAATTAAATTACTCAATTAAAATAGAAAAAGTAAGAGATATTAATGAAGATATACAAAGTAGTAATTTAAAAATAATTAATATAGATCTCAAATTCAAAAATCCATTTAACGTATCTAAATCAAAAGCCTCGAGATTTGTTATAGAATCTCTAAACCTTGCTCATAAATTTGCCTTCGATAAGAGTGTTTTAGGATTAGTTAATTGTGCAATAGATAAAAAACTTTTAAATAAAAATAAAATTGGAGTTACAGAATATTTAGCTTCTAAATGCCAAATAAAAGATCACTCTGAAGTAATGTTAATTAAAAATAAAAAATTATCAGTATGCCCAGTAACAACTCATTTAAATATTCGTGAGATTTCAGGAAGTATTAATAAAGTCAAAATTATAAACAAAACTAAAACAATCAATAGTTGGTATATTAAAAGATTAAAAATGAAACCAAAAATTGGAATTTTAGGACTTAATCCACATAATGCAGAATTAAGAAAAGAGTCTGAAGAAAAAAAGATAATCATTCCTGTAATAAAAAAATTAAAAAAAATGGGTATTAGAGTAAAAGGACCTTTAGTTTCTGATACAGTATTTATTAGCGAATACAAAAATTATGACATTATTGTAGGAATGTTTCATGATCAAGTTCTTGCACCTTTTAAAGCTTTGTTCAAATTTGATGCGATAAATATTACTCTAGGGTTAAAATATTTAAGAGTTTCTCCTGATCATGGAACTGCTATTAACTTGATAGGAAAAAATAAAGCTGATCCCTCAAGTCTAATTAAATGCATAGATTTTATAAATAAATTTAAATTATGAGGTTTGCCAAAAAATCTCTTGGTCAAAATTTTTTAATTGATAAGAATATAATTAGAAAAATAATTAATTTAACTCAAATTAAAAATAGAAATATAATAGAAATAGGACCTGGCGAAGGTGCTCTTACAAATGAAATTTTAAAACATGAACCTAAGTCTTTATCAATTATAGAAAAAGACTCTTCTCTAGCAAAAAAACTAGAGTTAAAATTTATAAAAATAAAAAAAATTAAAGTTTATAATTCTGATATTCTTAAGTTTGACTTAGAGAATATAAATAAAAAAAATTCAGTAATCATGGGTAATTTACCGTATAATATTTCCTCGCAAATTCTTGTCAAAATTTTGAAATTTACAAAATGGCCTCCTAATTTTAATGACTTAATCTTAATGTTTCAAAAAGAATTGGGAGAAAAAATTATTGGAGAGTATTCATCACCAAATTATGGGCGTTTATCTATTTTATCAAATTATAGAATGCATCTGGTTAAAAAGTTTTATGTTTCTCCTAATTGCTTTTCTCCTAAACCAAAAGTAACATCGACAGTTTTTCATTTCCAACCAATAAAGAATAAAACCTTTAAAATAAAGAAAATTTCAAATTTAGAAAAGATTACAAATATTTTATTTTCAAATAAAAGAAAAATGATTAATAAAAGTATAAAAAAGATATTAACGAATAATGAAATTAAAAATATTAAAGGTTTGGAATTAAATTATAGGCCTTCTGATATAAAACCAGAATTATACTACAAAATTACTGAACTTTATGAGAAGAAATAGATATTTTATTTTTGTTATTAAAAATAATATTTTCAATTTGTTTAAAACAGACTTCTAAATTCTTATTTATAATAATATAATCATAATCATTCCAATGTTTAACGTCATCATCGAATGAATCAAATCTTTTTTTTATCTCTTCTTGTGTATTTTGATTTCTTTTAATTAATCTTTTTTTAAGCTCATCTTTATTATCAGTTATTAAATATATTTTTATCAAATTTAAATTTTTAAATTTTGATAATTGTTTTGTACCTTGCCAATCAATATCAAAAATAATATCGTTTGTTATTATTGTATCATCTACATTTTTTTTTAATGTACCGTAGTAATTTTCAAAAATTTTAGCATATTCATAAAATTTATCTTTTTTGATTAGTTCTTCAAATTTTTTATGTGTAACAAAATTGTAATCCACACCATCTATTTCATTTGATCTAGGGGGTCTTGTAGTATGAGACACTGAGATTTTAAAAGAGTGATATTTTTGTTGTATTTTTTTTGTTAGAGTGGTTTTTCCCACGCCGGATGGAGAGGACAATATAACCATGATATTTCGTCCAACTTCAACCATTTTAAAAAAGCCAAATTATTTTAGCTAGCTTTGCTCTCAATAAATTTAATTGCATCTCCAACAGTTAAGATTTTTTCAGCTTCGCTATCAGATATCTCAGAGCCAAATTCCTCCTCGAATGCCATTACTAGTTCTACTGTGTCTAAACTGTCTGCTCCTAAATCGTCAATAAAGCTTGCTTCTTCCGTAACTTTTTCTTCCTCTATACCTAAATGATCTGCAACTATTTTTTTTATTTTACTTTTAATTTCGTCTGACATGAATTCCTTTCGTGTTATAAATTCTTATTAGATTATTAAACAGAATTGTCAAGCCATATACATTCCGCCATTCACATGTATGGTTTCCCCATTAATGTAATTTGCCATACTTGAAGCTAGAAAAGCTACACAATTAGAAACATCTTCACCTGATCCAAGGTTGCCTGATGGTATTTTGTTAATAAGAGCTTTTTTAAACTCTTCATTTATTTGATCTGTCATCTCTGTTTTTATAAATCCAGGTGACACGCAATTTATATTAATATTCTTTTTAGCATACTCTATAGCTAAACTTTTCGAAAAAGCTATTATGCCTGCTTTTGATGCAGCATAATTAGCTTGTCCTAAATTACCAGTGTGCCCAACTATTGATGTGATATTAATTATTTTACCGTATTTTTTTTTAAGCATTTTCTTTATAGCAAATTTGCACATTAAAAAGGTTGATGTTAAATTTATATCTAATACTTTTTTCCAATTTTCTTCTGTAAGCCTTATAGAAAGATTGTCTAAGGTAATCCCAGCATTATTTACCACAACTTCTAACCCTCCTAACTTCTGATCAACATTATTTATAAAGTCCTCAATTTTAGAATGTTCATCTAATTTAAATTTTTCAATGTGAATATTTGTAAATTTTTTTTTGAGATTATCTAATTTTTCTTCATTAGTACCACTAGCAACTATTTTTGCTCCGAAACTATTAAATTTTTCAACCAGACAGTTTCCAATACCTCCAGTTGCACCAGTTATTAGAATTTTTTTATCTTTTAAATTCATCTTGTAAATTTTTCATATCAGTAATTGAGTTAATTGAAAAGCAATTAACATTTTTAAGGGTTCTTTTTACCATTCCTGTCAAAACTTTGCCTGGTCCTATTTCTACATAATTCGTAATTCCAGCTTGAAACATATTAAGTAAACTTTCTCTCCATCTTACTGTAGAAAAAATTTGTTCAACCAATAATTTTTTTATAATCATTGCATCTTTTTGTGGCTTTGCTGTAACATTATTAACAATATCAACTAAAGGGTCATTAAATTTTGTTTTATCAATTTTTTCTAACATGTTATTTGCTGCAGGCTTCATTAATGAACAATGAAAAGGAGCGCTAACTTTAAGAGGTATAGCTTTTATTTTTTTTTCTTTTAAAATTGACTGTAAAGATTGCACACTATTTAAATTGCCGCTTACAATAATTTGTCCGTCAGCATTATCATTTGCTATTTCACAAACACCTTCTTTATTATCTATCAAATTTATTAAATCGACAATTTCATTAGTTGTTTTTCCAAGTACTGCAATCATGCTCCCTGTGCCTAAGGGTGTAGCTTTTTGCATTGACTTCCCTCTTTCGTGTAGTAAATAAATTGCATCACTGAAATTTAATGACTCTGAACAAACTAAAGCACTGTATTCTCCTAAAGAGTGACCAGCAAAATACTTAAACGAACTAAAATCAAAATTAAATTCATTTTTTAAAACTTTAAAAATTGAATAACTAACTGTTAAAATAGCAGGTTGAGTATTTTCGGTTAATTGAAGTTGATCTGTTGGTCCCTCAAGTATTATTTTTGAAATCTTGTAATTTAACTTTTCATCAGCTTGCTTAAAAATTTTTTTTACAAGATCAAAATTGTTATAAAATTCAGATCCCATACCTACTATTTGTGATCCTTGTCCTGGAAATAATAAAGCACTCATTTTATTTAAGTTTATTTAATAATTATTAGTATTGCTATAATTCTTCATTATAGTATAAACCACATTTTATAAATAAATATTAAAACTTAATTAACATAATAAATAATGGCTTTTTACGAAAATACTATAATAGCAAAGCAAGATTTAGCTGAAAAAGAATTAAAAACCATTATTGAAAAATATAATGAAGTTATCAATAGTTCTTCTGGTAAAGTAATTAAGATAGAGGAATGGGGATTGCTCAATTTAGCTAGCAAAATTAAAAATTATAAAAAAGGCTTTTATATTCATTATAAGTTTGAGGGTAACAAAGATACACTTAGTGAAGTTGAAAAAAAAATTAAAGTTGATGGTTCAATAATTAGACATTTAACTGTTAAATACAAAAAATTAGATACAGAAAAAGAATTTTTTAAAAAGAAATAATAATGAAAAGAAGAAATAAAAAATTTCAAAAAAAAGGACCTAATTCGCTAAATAAATTGAGTCTGTTTCAAAAAAATGATGGAAAATTTTCAAAAAAATGTCCTTTGTCTGTTAAAGATGCACCAATAGTTGACTATAAGAATATTAGCGTCTTAAAAAAATATATATCTGACAATGGAAAAATTATTTCTTCAAAAATTACTTCTGTTTCTTTTAGCAAGCAAAAACGGCTTACTAGAGAAATCAAAAAAGCTAAAATTTTAGGTCTTATTTAATATGGATATAATTTTATTAGAAAATATTCTTAATTTGGGAAATATTGGAGACAAAGTTACAGTTAAAAATGGCTATGGTAGAAATTTTCTTCTTAAAGAGGGAAAAGCTCTAAGATTTAGTAAAGATAACGAGGAGTTTGTTAATAAAAAAAAAGTAGAACTTAATAAAAAAAATGCAGAAATTAGAAACAAATTTCAAGAAATTGCAAAATTGATTAACAACAAAACTTTCACTTTCAATAAAGAAAGTAAAGAAAATGGAGAGTTGTATGGATCAATAAAGCCAAAGGAGATCACTAGTTTAATTAAAGAAAAAGCTAATGCTGAAGTAAGCCCGGCACAGATTATATTGAAAGATGATCTGAACAAAGTTGGAATATTTAAAGCTGACATAAATTTCCATTCTGACGTGAAAGCTACAATTTCCATAAAAATCGACAAAATACAATCTAAATAACTTTTCCACAATTTAAAAATAAAAGTGTGTAACTTTTTTCTTTATTGGCAACATCTTTAAATTAAGATGCTTTCGTGAAAGAAATTCAACCTCTTCAAAATAAAATTGAAAATAAACAACCTTCAAATCTTGAAGCTGAACAAGCTTTGTTGGGATCAATTTTAGTTAATAATGATATCATTGATGAAATTTCAACAATTATAAATTCAACAACTTTTTATGATCCCGCTCATGTCAAAATATATGAAGTAATTGAAGCCTTAAATAATAAAGGAATGATTGCAAATCCTATAACTTTAAAAAATTTTTTTGAAAAAGATAATATGCTTGATGAGGTAGGTGGTACAGAATACTTGGTTAAACTAACAAGATTTTCTTCTTCTGCAAAACAGGCTGTAGATTATGCAAAAATAATACATGAAATGTATTTAAGAAGAGAACTTGTATTAATTTCTGATAAATTATCCTCGGATACTTTGAATGCCAATGCTCAAGAACAAGATGCTGAAGACATAATTGAAGGAACAGAGAAATCTCTTTTTGACTTAGCTGAAAGAGGTAGTTTTTCTCAATCTTTCTTAAAATTTAATCAAGCGCTAGATCAAACAATTGAGATGGCTACTTTGGCAATGCAAAGTGACCAAGGTATTGTTGGTGTGCCTACAGGTCTGACTGACCTGGATGAAAAATTAGGGGGATTGCATAAATCTGATTTAATTATACTTGCCGGTAGACCTGGTATGGGTAAAACAGCTTTAGCAACAAATATTGCATATCATGCAGCCCAGAATCTTTTAAGTAGACAAGAGAAGTCTTCTGTAGCTTTTTTTTCATTAGAGATGTCTTCTGAACAATTATCAACTAGAATTTTATCTGAGCAAGCACGAATTAAATCTGATGATATTAGGAGAGGTAAAGTTACTGAAAATGAAATTAATAGATATATTGAGACATCGAGAAACATTTATAACTTGCCGTTATACATTGATGAAACTCCTGCAATCACTATTTCTACACTATGTAATAGAGCTAGAAGAATTAAAAGATTATTTGGGTTAAGTTTAATTGTTGTTGATTATATTCAGTTAATGAGAGCTCCGTCAAATAATAAAGGTGATAATAGAGTGCAAGAAGTATCTGAAATAACACAAGGATTAAAAGCATTAGCAAAAGAGCTAAAGGTTCCAGTCTTAGCTTTATCTCAATTATCTAGAGCAGTGGAATCGAGAGATGATAAGAAACCACAGTTATCCGATCTAAGAGAGTCAGGATCTATTGAACAAGATGCGGATGTAGTAATGTTCGTTTATAGAGAAGCTTACTACTTAGAGAATAAACAACCAAAATTGGGTTCAATAGAGCATGCAGAATGGCAGTCAAAGATGAATGACGTAAACGGTCTTGCCGATATAATTTTAGGTAAGCAGAGACATGGCCCTACAGGGACTGTTAAAGTTGAGTTTGAAGGAATTTACACAAAATTCAAAGATTTAAGCAAAAATTAGGTCTAATTTTTTCTTTAGTTATAAAAAAATTAAGATATATCTGAAATAACCCAATGCTGACATATATTTATAAAAAAATAGTTATAGATCTTTCTAAAATAACCCTTTTATTTTTATTAGTTTTAGTAGGATTTTCTTTTTATCATGCAAAAGATTTCAATTTAGACGCCTCATCTGATGCGTTGCTGCTGGAGGGTGATAAAGATCTTAAATACCTTAGAGAAGTCAATGAAACCTATGGTTCAAAAGATTTCTTAGTTTTAACTTACACTCCAGTTTTAAGTTTTACTGAAAAAGAAACAATACTTAATCTGCAGTTACTCAAATCAAAAATTGAGAAGTTAACATGGGTAGATAGTGTAATAACAGTAATCGATGTTCCTCTTTTAAAGAGTACAGATGAAAGTTTAATGGATAGATTAAAAAATTATAAAACTTTAGCTTATCCTGAAATTGACAAAAAAAGAGGTTTTGAGGAAATAATTAATAGTCCAATTTATAAAAATTATGTGATTAGTGAAGATGGCAAAACATCAGGTATAGTTGTTTATTTAAAAAAAGATGAGAGACTGGCTGAATATATTAAAGTAAAAAATAAATATTTTGATCAATCAATTGAAGTCGGGCTATCGAAAAAAGAGAATGAAAACTACAAAAAATTTCTTACTGAGTATGAGGAATATAAAAATTTATATAACTTGAGAAATCATCAAAATATCTCAGAGATAAGAGATGTAATAAGTAAATATGGAGAAAATGCTAAAATTCATTTAGGAGGAATTCCAATGATTGCTGATGATATGATGGGTTATATTAAAAATGACATTATGGTTTTTGGTATAGGGGTATTTGCCTTTATTATTTTAACACTTTGGTTAATTTTTAAAAATATAAAATGGGTTGTTATGCCTTTGTTAGGATGCTTAACCTCGGTTATTGTAATGATTGGGTTATTAGGCTTGATTGGTTGGAAAGTAACTGTGATTTCTTCAAATTTTATTGCGTTGATGCTCATATTAAATATGGCAATGAATATTCATGTAACAGTCCGATTTTTGCAATTAAAAAAAGAATTTCCACAATTGGATAAGAGTGATGTTGTTTTAGAGGCAAGTAAAAAAATGATGCTGCCTATTCTCTATACTGTTCTAACTACAATTTGTGCTTTCTTGTCCCTTGTATTCAGTGGAATCAAACCGATTATAGATTTTGGTTGGATGATGACTGTAGGGTTATTGGTATCTCTATTAGTAACTTTTTTACTTTTACCATCTTTATTAAATATTTTTTCCTCAGAAAATGAAATGAACTTAAAAGATACTGAGAGATCTTTAATAACCTCAGCCTTAGGATCATTTACAAAAAATAGCAAAATTTTAATATTTGGTTCTACTATAATTATAATTTTATTCAGTTTAGTTGGAATATCTAAACTTGAAGTAGAAAATAGTTTTATAAATTATTTTGATAAAAAAACAGAGATTTATAAGGGGATGAAAAAAATTGATGACGAATTAGGAGGAACGACCCCTCTTAATATTATTTTGAAATTTCCTACTCAAGAACAAAATAAAATTGAAGATGATGAATTTTCTGAATGGGATGAAGAGAATACGGGAGATGAAAATAAAGCAAAATATTGGTTTACAAGAGATAAGATCGACAAAATTATGAAGGTTCATGATTATTTAGAATCTCTACCCGAAATTGGAAAAGTTCTTTCGTTTGGGTCAATTTTAAGAGTGGCCGAAGATTTAAATAAAAAAGAATTACAAAGTCTAGAAATAGCAGTTTTGTATAGTAAAATTCCCGAGGAAATTAAAAAAGAGATAGTTAGACCTTATATTTCTGTTGAAAAGGATGAAGCTCGAATAAGTGTAAGAATAAAGGACTCTCTTGAAAATTTAAGAAGAAACGACCTAATTAATAAAATTAATTCTGATTTAAACTCAGAATTAGGTTTAGAGGCAAATGAATATAAGTTAGCTGGAGTATTAATTCTTTTTAATAATTTATTACAAAGCTTATTTAAGTCTCAAATATTAACCTTAGGGATAGTGATGTTTGGAATATTTTTAATGTTTTTTATTTTATTTAGAAATATTGTACTTTCTTTTATAGGTGTGGTCCCAAATTTTATAGCCGCCTTATTTATACTTGGCATAATTGGTTTTTTAAATATTCCTTTAGACATGATGACTATTACCATTGCAGCTATTACTATAGGTATAGCTGTTGATAATAGCATTCACTACATCTACAGATTTAAAGAGGAATTTGAAAAGTTAAATGACTATAATAAAACTTTAGATAGATGCCATAGTACTGTTGGAATAGCAATTTTAAATACATCTCTAACAATAGTATTTGGTTTTTCAATTTTAGTTTTATCAAATTTTATACCTACAATTTATTTTGGTGTGTTTACGGGTATGGCAATGTTATTGGCTATGATCTCTGTATTAACTTTACTTCCAAAATTATTATTAGTCTTTAAGCCTTTTAGTAAGGAAACCAACATCTTAAGATGATAGCTAATATCATTGAAAACTTATTTAAAAGTATAAATATGTTTGATTTATTTTTCTCAATAGTATTTATCTATTGTATAATTCAGTGTTTTTTTAAAGGGTTTTCCTTAAGTTTGATTTCATTTATGAAATGGGTTGTGTCTACAATTGTAACAATAATACTTGTTCCAAAATTTCAACCGATTGTGAGAGAATATATAGAGTCTGAATTTATTAATAATATTGGATTAGGTGTTGTAATTTTTGTACTCACTCTTTTTTTAACAATACTGTTAGGAAAATCTTTAAGTAGAGTTGTAACTTGGACGGGTGTAGGTCCAATCGATAAAACATTTGGCTTATTATTTGGTTTTTTTAAAGGATATGTTGTTTCTATTTGTTTATTTTCTATTTTAAATTGGTTTTATCCATATCAAAATTGGGGTATATCAGCTGAAAAGGCTATATCTTTTAATATAATAAAAAAAGGAAGTGAAATTTTAATAGAGGAATTTCCATCTAACGAAGATTTCATTGACACAAAAGAGAAAATTGAAAAAATTTAATTCAGATAAATTGAGGGAAGAATGTGGAATTTTTGGAATATCCAACCATAAAGACTCTTCTGCGCTAGTTGCATTAGGTTTGCATGCTTTACAACATAGAGGACAAGAAGGATGTGGAATTGTATCTTTTGATGGAAAAAACTATCATTCAGAGAAAAGACAAGGATTAGTTGGGGATCATTTTACCGACTCAGAAACTTTAAAAAGATTACCGGGAAATTTTGCAATTGGTCATAATAGATATTCGACAACAGGAGAAACTTCTTTAAGAAATATTCAGCCTTTTTTTGCAGACCTTCATATAGGTGGTTTAAGTGTTGCTCATAATGGAAATTTAACTAACGCCTTATATTTAAGAGGATCACTGGTAAAAGAAGGAGCAATATTTAGAACAACAAGTGACACTGAAACAATAGTACAGCTTATAGCAAAATCAAAAAGAGAGAAATTCACAGATAAATTGATTGAGGCATTATTCCAAATACAAGGTGGATACTCGCTTGTTCTTATGACTAATAAAAAACTTGTAGGTGCCAGAGACCCATTTGGAATAAGGCCTTTGGTCATTGGAAAACTGAAAAATTCTTATATTTTTGCTTCCGAAACATGCGCACTTGATATTGTTGGGGCAACTTTCGTCAGAGAAGTTGAAAATGGTGAAATCGTAATTATTGAGAATGAAAAACTAAAAAGCATCAAACCATTTCCAAAACAAAAACAAAGACCTTGCGTTTTTGAATATATTTATTTCGCAAGACCAGATAGCTTAATCAACGGAAAATGTGCTTACGAATATAGAAAAAATTTAGGAGCAGAGTTAGCAAGGGAAACAGATTTAAATGCTGATTTTGTCGTGCCTGTCCCAGACTCAGGAGTACCCGCAGCATTAGGATATTCGGAATATTCAAAAAAAAAATTTGAATTAGGCTTAATTAGAAACCATTATGTGGGAAGAACTTTTATTGAGCCATCACAGAGTATTAGAAGTTTAGGTGTTAAATTAAAACTTAGCTCAACAAAAACTATTGTAAAAGATAAATCAATAATACTAATCGATGACTCACTTGTAAGAGGTACAACTTGTCATAAAATAGTAAAAATGCTTTATGAAAGTGGTGCTAAAGAAGTCCACGTTAGAATCGCCTGTCCAGAAATTAAATTTCCAGATTTTTACGGTGTGGATATGCCGACAAAAGAAGAACTGCTAGCGCATAAAAAAAATATTTCTGAAATGTGTGAATATATTAAAGCTAAAAGTTTAAAATTTTTAAGTTTAGATGGTTTGTATAAAGCTTTAACAGATCAAAAGAGAAACGATAATTATCCTCAATTTAGTGACCACTACTTTACAGGTGATTATCCAATTAAACCCTCTGATAATTTAAAAGGTCTTGAAATAAAACAGTTATCTTTATTAAGTGGAAAATCAAATATTTAATTGACTATTATTATCTTATTTTTGTTATTTAAAAATAATAATGATTTATCAATAAATAATGGATGTGAATTAATTTTTGATGGCAATTTGATTACGTTATCAATATTACCATTGATATTAAATTCTAAAACATAAGAATTTTTTAAAAAGATAAATAATTTGTTATTAGCCAAAAATAAATTATTAAATTTAACTTTTTTTTTATCTATATTTAAAAATTCTGCAATTTTTTGGTTTATATTGTAAGAATATAAAATACTTCCATTGTCCATATTAAAAGAAACAAGTAGGTTATTTTTGGTCACAGAAAAAAAATAATTATTTACCATTAAGGGTTTTACTAGCGAACTAAAGTTTGCTTTATAAATTATGGATCCTGTATTTATATCTAAAACGTACGTAAAAAAATTGGAAGATACTACAATTTTTTTTCCATCATTTATGATTTGATTGCCTAAAAATAAATTACTAGGATTTATATCTAGAGATTGATTTAAATTTATAAACCATGCTACAGACATTGTCTGATTATTAATTGCATATAAGGATCCGTAAGTATTTAAAAAGAAAACAAAGTTTTTACTTACAGATAAATTATTAATAAATTGATTTTTAACTAATGTTTCTTCTGTTGGAATTAATTTTAAAATAACACCTGTTTGCTTATCAATAAAATACAAATTATTATTTTGATTTGCTGCTACAAGTTTATTTCGTACTATCTTTAAATTAGATCTAAATGGTTTTTTATAATTTTTTGCCCATAAAATTTTGTTTTTTTTGTAGTTATAAGCATATAAATAACCAATATTATCCGAGACATATATAGTTTGATTCTCAATAACAAGATTTAAAACTTTATGAATTTTTTTGTATTTTTTTTTATAAAAATTAAATTTATTAATAATTTTATTTTGCTTTACGGAAAATACAACAATATTCCCTTTTTCGTCAGTTGAAATCACATTATTGTTTTCATATAAAATAAATGGATTTACGTTATTTTTAATTTTTTTTTTACTTTTATAAATAATTTGATTTAAGTTAGTATAATTAAAATTTTTATAGTTATTTGATTGATTATAAAAAATATCAGGCCACTCTTTACTATTAATTTTGTTTGGTAATTTAAATTTAAAATTTTTATTTAAGGGTACAATTTTATTAAATGCATCTTTTGTCAAAGATAATGTTTCAAATTCCTGAAACATACTTTTATCTTTTTTTAAAGCTGAATTTTCATTTTTCCATATACCCGTTTTATTATCAAAAGAGCAATTTTGACATAAAATTAAAATTACTAAAATATTGAATAATTTCATTTTTTATTAGAAATTTTATTTCGTAAGAACTTCTTCAGCAAGTTGTTTAAATTTTGATTCTGACTTAACTAAACTGTTTAATAAATCATTTCCTTCTTTAATCTTGGAGATTTTTAATAAAAATAAGCCTTTTTTAAAAGTTAAAAGATCTTTTTGATAATTCGAACTATTTGCTTTTTCAACAATTTCAAAAAATTCTAATAATTTTTTTTCATCTGATATTAATTTATTTTCTAAAATAGTATTTAGAGCCAGAATTGAATAAAATTCATTCTTACTTAAAATAATCTCTTCATAAATAATTCTAGATTTTTCTTTTTTATTTGACGCTAAATATATTCCAGCCTCAATATACTTTTCTGCGATAATTTTATTTTTTTTTTGATCGTGTATATTTAAATACATTAATGAAATTATCAAAGACAGAAAAAGACCGATAAGAAAAAAAGTTTTTAACTTATTTTCTTTATAAATTTCAATAATTTTTTCTTTAAAATTCATTTTCTATTTTTATTAAAATTCCTATAAAAAGTTTTTCTTTGTTGGAAATTTATTTAGTTTTACTTCTCTAGTATATTTTTTTACAGCTTTTTCAATTATTCT
>CERI01083511.1_pt1 | contig 19951 bp, 18 predicted proteins | sample 350261 | NCBI WGS metagenome assembly CERI01 (sample SAMEA2620979, study PRJEB7988) | marine metagenome | isolation source: saline water (ENVO:00002010), including
AAAGGGTCTCCCAAACTCGATGTGTATCAACGCCATTACCCCAGGGACACATCGTAAATCTGTATCTGCTCAGTGATTCTTGATAATTATTTATATTTAAATCAGGACTATTTGCCACTGTCCAGTCTTGATTTTCATAAATTTTATAAATACCACTTCTTTCTTTTTGATTAGTGTTGGTTGCAAAATTAAGGTACAAAGTACTATCTGCTGTTTCATTAACTCCCTTAAAATCAATATCATTAACTAGGATATTTTTCGGAGAATAGTCATTTGAAAGTCCTAATGGAATTGGTATTAAATCATCTGCTTTGTGTCCAACATTTATAGAGTACCAAAAATTAATACAATCAGGCTTAAGGTTGTAGAGTCTCTTATCAATTAATGTGTCTGTTTGATTTGTTATTAATTTTAAATTTTTTAGATTTTTAACATTCCTAAGCAAATTAAATAAATTCTTTACTACATCAGTGTTACAAAAAATTAAATCATTTTCTTTGAGTTCAATTTCTATCAATTTATAAAAAATTAACCTATCAGTTTTATTAATAATTTTATAATTCTTAATTTCTAGTTTTTCAAATTGTTCATGCGTAACTATTTCGCTATAAACAACATCTGAATTCCTAGCGAAATTGTAGCTGTTAAGAATGTTTTTAGTTTCAAACATATTTTATTATTACATTACTTGACTATAAAATTAAGGTTTAATAACTTTAAATTCTGTATTCCCATTTAAATTATAAATCATAGTTAATGCCCATAACAGTAAAGTTGTTCCATGAATGTCTGGAGTATTGAAACCCTTAGATATCTTTAGGCCATAATAATGAGTTTGACTTTTACCGCTGAAGTACGAAAATGCTCCGTATTCTGGGTGATAATTTTTTCTTATTATTTTCTTTAATTTATTTAAATATTCAACTACTTCATTTTTTTTATAATTTGATTGATTAGTGCATTTATAAAGAACATAAATTATATCAACAATATCGCATCCATCGGATTCAGGTACAACTTCTAGACAATAATCAATAATTTTTTGAGGGTGGTGTATCGGTTTATTAATCCAATCTAATCCAGTAATTATTTTCATCGCACCGTTAATTTTCTCTTTTTGACCCACTTCGATCCCTCTATGGTAAAAGCCACTGCTATTTTCTAAAACTTTATCTAAATATTTATACAAAATTAATTCATTTCTTTCCTTCTTGGGGCTATCAAGCTGTGTTGATGTGAACACACATAAAGCTGAAAACTGAGCACCTGCATTCCAGGGTTCTTCCCAATTAAATGAATCTAGATAGCTGCAGATTTCCTCTTCAGTTTGAGGGAAATTACTATATTTTTTATTATTTCTAAAACCTAATTGATATAAAGTAGATATTGTTTGTTTGGATTCCGCTCTTATTGAATCCATGAAAAGGTCACTAGATGTTCTTCTTTTTAAAATTTTTAAATTATTAAGTACAATCTTTGTAAGATTTTTAAAAGCATATTTTCTTTTTGGTGAATTGTAAAAATTATACATAGGTAAATCAACAAATGAATTATTAGGTACCTCTTTAATATTTTTTTGAAAACTATTTAAATAATCTATCCAATCGCTTTGAGTTTCACTATCTAACTTTTCCCACAAGCCGAGCATGTAATAGCATTTCAGAACATAACAGCTAAATCCTAAACTTAATTCTTCACCTGCTTTAGTAGCTCCTTCTAGAACTGGACTAAATTTAAAACTATTGAAATTTCCTTTTAAGGAAAGTAAGAATTCCTCTATATTTTTATTAAGTAGCTTTTCCCAGCCATTATCCATGTTTATGAGTATATTTAAAATAAGTAATATAGATTAGTATTAATTTATATTTTTTTTAGAATAGAATTTAGTTAGGTGAAATATTAAAGCTTTAATTTTTGGTAGTAAGGGTCTCGTTGGTTCTTCTGTTGTTAGGAGATTCAATAGTTCGAACCTTTTTACGGAAGTAGTTGAATCAAACAGAAAAGATACAAACTTATTTGTATTTGAAGAGACAAGTGCAACTATAAAATCAGTAAAGCCAGACATTATTATAAATGCAGCAGCAAAAGTTGGTGGAATCCTTGCAAACAACACTTTTCGTACAGAGTTTATAATTGAAAATCTAAAAATAAATCTTAATATTTTAGAATCTTGTATCGATAATAATGAAATTAAAATTATAAATCTTGGGAGTAGCTGTATTTATCCCCTAAATGCAAAAAATCCAATTAATGAAAATAGTTTTATGACTGGAGAACTAGAGCCAACAAATTCACCTTATGCGATGGCAAAAATTTCAGCAATAGAAATTGGTAGATCCATGAATAAACAATACTCTCACCACATTGTAAATCTAATGCCTACAAATCTCTATGGACCCAATGACAACTTTTCTGAAAACGAAAGCCATGTTATTCCGGGACTTATACATAAGATGCATGTTGCAAAAATAAATAATGAACCTTCATTCAAGATCTGGGGATCAGGTACGCCACTAAGAGAGTTTTTATTTGTAGATGATCTAGCAACTGCTATTGAATATCTCATAAAGAATAATATCGATATTGACCTGCTTAATGTTGGGAGTGGTGAGGAAGTCTCTATTCTTGAACTTGCAAATCAAATTAAACAAGTTATTGGATACACAGGAGAGATCGAATTAGATAGTAGTAAACCTGATGGTAATCCTAGAAAATTGCTAGATTCTTCAAAAATTAATCAATTGGGGTGGAATGCAGAAACTAGTTTGACTGATGGATTAAAAAAGACATACTCTTGGTATTTAGAAAATCTAAATTAATTACTTTGAATAATTCCAAGTAGGTCTTAGTAGTCCTTCTTTAATAAGGACCTCTTCTCTTTTAGCAAGCTCTATATCGCTTTCAACCATCATCTTGACTAATTCCTTAAAAGAAGTTTGAGGTTTCCATCCAAGCTCTTTCTGAGCTTTTGTTGAATCTCCAAGTAAATAATTGACTTCGTTGGGTCTAAAGTATTTTTTTGAAGACTCAACATACTTTTCGCTGTTTAAATTTACGACTTCAAATGCCTCTTCTAAATAGTCTTTGACTGTATATGTTTCCCCTGTAGCTAGGACCCAATCATCTGGGTTACTGTGTTGCAACATCATCCACATACCTCTTACATAATCTCCTGCAAACCCCCAATCCCTAGAAGCCTCTAAATTACCTAAAACAAGTTTATTTTGAATACCAACACTTATTCTTGCTACAGCTCTTGAAATTTTCCTTGTTACAAAAGTTTCACCTCTATGAGGTGATTCATGATTAAATAAAATACCATTTACACAGAATAAATCGTAAGATTCTCTGTAGATTTTTGTTATATTGTGAGCAAATACTTTTGATGCTGCATATGGAGATTTTGGATCAAATAAAGAATCTTCATTGAGAGAAACTTCCTCTGCCCCACCAAACATTTCTGACGATGAAGCTTGGTAAAATTTAATTTCCTTATCAGCTGTTCTGATTGATTCCAAAAGAGCTATTGAGCCAAGTGTTCCTGTTTGTGTGGTAAAAACTGGATTTTCAAATGACACAGCTACATGTGATTGTGCTGCTAAATTATAAATTTCGTCAGGCTTGATAGTCGAAACAAGAGTATTTAAGGATGTAGAATCTAGTAGATCTGAATAATGAAGTCTTAATTGACCAGTTGTAGAATATTCTGAAATTAAATCTTCTATTCTGGAGGTGTTAAATGTTGATGACCTTCTAACTGTACCGTGAACTTGATAGCCTTTTTCCAACAATAATTTTGAAAGGTAGTACCCATCTTGACCAGTAATTCCAGTTATTAGTGCAGTTGACATATTAGATTATTATATTAGTAACAAATTTAAATATTAGAGTTTATTAAATCATTTTTATAATTATAAAGTTTGAAATAGAAACCTAAGAAAAAATAGTACATAAATGGAAACTGGACACCTTCCATATTCATGTCAGTAAATGAATTTAGAAATACTGGAACCATAATTAACAATATATCAAGATTTTTATAATGTTTTTTCCAGATCAAAATAAAACTTAGATGAAAAAATGCAAATAAAATTAATTGAAAAATACCACCTCTGGCAAGAATATTAAATACGTAACTGTGAACATTCTCATTTAAACCGTCTCTTCCTAGCCTTCCAGGAGCTGTTGGGTCTGTCATAACCGGTATGATGGAGTTGTAGCCATATCCTGAAAATATTGCATTTTTATCAGATAAATCTTCGATTACATCTTGCCAAATATCTAATCTCCAATCAGTTGTATTATCATCTGACACAATTCTTCCATCCTCGAAATAAAAAGAGAAAAATGCTTTACGTGTATCTTTTTTTAGAGCGATTTTAGCTATATTTCCAGATACAGATGTGTCAATGGCAATATTATCTTGTTGTGATAAATTAAATTCTATACCGCTAATCCTATATGTAGAAAGTATAAATGAAAAAGAAGAAAGGAAAATAAGAAAAATAGCAAACTTTGGATTTACAAAAAAGTATCTAATGTTGTAAATTATTACCAAAATTAAAAAAGAAGCAGCCCCAATGAATGAGCCTCTACTCATTTCTAGTAAAAGAGGTAATAAAAGAGGTACTGTTACTCCAAAATACACTAGTGCAATTTTTTTACTCTTTAAAATATTGAGCAACAAAATATTTGACATGACTAAAACGATCATTATGTCAGATGCTTTTGTAAATGTAAATTTATCAGAATAAAGATTAAAGAAATCCATAATAAAATTTGGGTAATATCCTGATGAAAAAAGATAGTGAACAATAGGTACCAATGCATAAATATAAATAGCTTTTAAAACATAGTCTTTTTTTAGGTTATAGTTTTTAAAAAGATAATATGAGAAAAAGGTTAACGAGCACATCCAAATATATGTACTAGTTTTATAAGTATAAGTACTTAAAATATTCGTATCAAAATATATAACACTAACAATAAAAGTTACAATAATTAGTTTATAAAATAAAAAAAGTTGTGAAAATTGATCTAGATTTAAATTTTTGATATTTTTTTGACTAATAAACAGAACTATCAACGTTTGGATTAATAATAAACCAGAAACTAATTCTCCTAGTCTAAAACCATAGGCTTGTAACCCAACAAAACTGCGGTCAAAAACTGATGAAAAGAAAAAAATAGTTAAAAGAAATATAAGGTAAATTTGGTTAAAACTTTTTAAATTTTTCATAGATACTAAAAATAATATATCATATATCCTATTAAGTAATGAGGTTAAATGAATAAAAAAAATGTAGTCTATGTTTTTATATCTGGTCGAAAAGTCAAATTAACAGAAGAGAGCAGTGACTATGCTAAGGAATTTTTTTATGGATATCAATACTTTAAAAAAATAGGCCATAATTTGAGTATTATTGAATTTGATAAAAAAGTTTCTATATTTAACGCTATATATTTCTTGTTAAATAAATTGTCTGACTTACCTTTTTACGGACAAAATTTAATCAATAGAAAAAATTATAAAATTTTAAGAGACACAGATGATATTATTTTAACTAATCAAAAAACAGCATTTTCTATTTTGCCAATGCTCCTCTTTGTCAAAACAAGAAAAAGTTTGAATTCACATGTTTTTATTATGGGATTATTTGGAAAACAGATGAAATACAAAGTTAAATATTTTTTTAGAGAGATTTTTATAAGAATATTGATTTTATCAAGTAAGAATCTGATTTTTTTAGGTTATGGGGAATATGAATTTGCAATAAATAAATATGGCAAATATCGTGAAAAATTTAAATTTCTTCCCTTTGCGATTGATACTGAATTCTGGAAATACTCACAAAAGAAAGATTCAACAAAAGATATACTTTTTATTGGAAATGACGGAATGCGTGATTATGATTTTCTTGAAAAGCTAATATTAAATATGCCAGATCATAATTTTAAAATAGTTTCTAGTAAGTTTGAAAGTAACATTGAATTAAATAACCTCGAATTATATAAAGGTGATTGGGGAGCAAGCAACTTCAGCGATGATTTTATAAGAAATTTATATAAAAAAAGCATCTTAACTATCCTGCCAATTAGAAATACCTACCAACCTTCTGGTCAGAGTGTTGCCCTGCAATCAATATCTGTTGGTACGCCAGTTATGATTACTGAAACTGAAGGATTCTGGGATAAAAGTAATTTTATTAACAAAGAAAATATTTATTTTATTGAAAAAAATGATATAGAACTTTGGAAAAAGAGTATTGAAAACTATTTACAAAACCTAAGTAAAGTGGAAAATGTACAAATTAATGGTAGAAAGTTAATTGAGGAAAAATATAATCTAGAAGCATTTTTTTTAAAATTAGAAAATATAATTTTTAGTAGCTAGATTTCTTTCTTCTAAAATCATATATTTTCCTAGAGATAAAAGATGAATTAAAAACAATTTGCCTTTCAGTTAAGTAGTTTTCTCTATTCTCAATCATTGATTCAAAAAGATCTAAAAAACCCTGAGACATAATTTTGGAATTACGAGAATATTTTTCCATTTTTAATTCATAATTTTGAAAAACGTTAAAAATAGTATCCAATTTATCTTCTAAGTCGTCTATGTTATTAAACATCAGCCCAAAGTCTTTACAATATTCTGGAATTCCTCCACTATTTATATAAAGTAATGGCAAGCCACACTGGGCAGCTTCTATATGATGATTTCCAGATGGCTCATTCAATGAACCTGTTAGATATAGATTATGTTTTTTTATTTCAGTAGCTAATTCTAATCCCGACAAGGGTTTGACTATTCTTGAATTCTGAAATGTTACATTTTTTGGAATATTTCCAATATACGTAAACTCAATCCGATTTTTCCATTTTTCATTGTTCATAAGATCGTCTATCAATAGATAAGAATCGAAACCTTTATTCCAATTTGCACCCCAGTGGTGAGTAACAATTTTTAGAGGTTTACTTTTGTCCCAAGGCTCAAAATTTTTTCTATTAAATATTTCATTGTCAGCACCGGCGTAAATTACATCAGCATTTGGTCTTTTAAACCCCTGCTGAATATACAAATTTTCAAGCCACTTACTTACAAAAACAGTATGGTCAGCAACTTTATTAGCATTTAAAAGATATTTGTTTACATAATTTGTATTCTTTCTTTCATCACATTCATTAAACCTATGAACTACAAGAGTTTCTTTTTTTACAAACGAGAGATAGTTTAAAACTTCAATATGTGTAAATGCAGATGATTCAGAAGTTCGTCTTGGTTCTGTTATTAATATTATATCAATATCATAATCATTTAGATCGTGAACAACAGTATGCCCTCTATATTCTAAGTAATTTTTTAGATTTATAGCAAATAAATTTCCTCCACCCCATGGGCCATCCTTAATATTGGTGCCTATACTAATTTTCATATATACCTTTGAAGTAATCAGTAAAAGTTTTCATACCTTGTGGCATTGAAAATTTAAAAGTATTTGTAAAAGCTACTAAAGTATTTGGTTTAGCATTTTGAAAGTTTTCCATATTGTAAATTGACTCCGGAGACAAAATTTCTTTCGCAACGCCAACATCTGTTGAAATAATTGGAGTGTTCGTTATTGCACACTCTAAAATAGCCTGGGGACCTCCTTCATATCTTGAAGATACGACGTATAAATCCAAACAATTGTAGAGTTGATTCAATTTTTTAAAATCTACCATTTCAAAATAATAATATTTAATTTTTCTTTTTTCTAACTGGTCAATTAAATAGTTTCTTCTTTTTCCAGTTAACACTACTGATAAGTTTGCATTCAATGTTCCATGATGTTCAATAATTTTTATCAACCTATCTGGTCCTTTAGATAATTTTGGGCTAATCATGTCAGTACCCTCGGTATCCCTCTGAAATGAACCTATTAAATAATCTTTTTCATGGATACCTAACTTTTCACGTAAATTATTTTTATTGGTAATTTCAAAAAATATATTTTGATTAATCCAAAATGGCGAGACAAATATTGGCTTATCTGTTAATTCTTTTAGTTGGTTTTTCGAATTTAATGAAATAGTATGATAAAAATCTACATATGCATCTCTTGCTTGAAACTCTTTTAATTCACTGGTGTCAAACTTATCTTCATCAATATGATAAATGGAGCATATTACTTTTTTAACATTCAGAGTATTCTTGTTGAGCTTTTTCCAAGTCCACGGAGCAATCAGCCATATAATATCTGATCTACTACTAAATCTAGTAAAAATTGTGGGGTTTGAATTCTTCCATTCGAGTTTTAACCTATCAACAATCCAGTTTTCTTTTGCTGAGTTAATATAGATTTTCATTTTATAATCACGTAATCAAATTTTAATTACTTTTTAAATGTTGTTGTAACATAATCTAAAAACTTAAAGAACATTTATAATAAGAACTTAAACATATATGAAATATTTAATAACTGGAATTACTGGGCAAGATGGAATTTTTCTAACAAATTTTATTTTAAACTCAGATAAAGAAAATGAAATCTTAGGAGTAACAAGATCGCCTATTAAAAGTTCTTTTTTCAAGAATTTAAAGTATTTAAAAAATGATGTTGACGAAGCCTGTGTTGACCTGGTTTCAATAAATCTTCTAGAAGAAAATGCCGTACTGGGGCTAGTTGAAAACTATAAACCAGATTTTATATTTAACTTGTCCGGACCAAGCTCCGTATACAATTCATATAACAATCCAGAATATACTTACGAATCAATCACAAAAATTTTTGAAAACTTAACTAAAGCCTGCCAAGATTTGAAACTATTTTGTAATTTTTTTCAGCCCTCTAGTTCTGAAATGTTTAAAAATATTGAAGGAACAAAATTAACAGAAAATTCAGAATTTGAACCGCTTTCGCCTTATGCGAAAGCAAAATATAGAATTCATAATGATGTTATTGATTTGAGAGAGAGGCGTGGTTGGAATATTAGTTCAGGTATATTATTTAACCATGAGTCAGAATTTCGAAAAGATGAATACCTTTTTATGAAAATAATCACAACTGCAATAAAAATTAGAAACGGTTCAGCAAATAATTTAACTTTAGGTAGCTTAGACTTAATTAGAGACTGGTCTTATGCAAAAGATGTGGCTGAAGCAATGTTTGCTATGACAAATAGCTCTAATGGAGATGATTATGTAATAGGTTCTGGGAAAGGTAATTCTATTAGAAATTTAGTAGAGATTATATTTCAATATTTTAATCTTGATTTTATGGAGTATGTACAAATTGATGAAACCCTACTTAGAGAGAAAACTCCAGATATCATTATCTCAAGCCCAGAAAAAATTAAACAAAATTTAGGATGGGAATCAAAAACAACTTTTAATGAACTTGTTTTAAAGTGTATTGAGTTCAAACTATCGAATTTGGAGTAATTCCCTTTTGAGCACATTTTGCATAATATCTTTGTTGGTCCGTAAAGTTTGATGAGATATTATCTGATAAATTAAGTGTGTAAAGTCTTTCATTTAGTGTCTTGAATTTATATCCATTTCTTATAAGATCAATCATTAATTTGTAGTCCTGTGAGAAATAAAAGTTTTCATTATATGAACTAACTTCTTGAATTACACTTTTTTTAATAAGAAGAGTTCCATGAATAAATGGGTTTTTGTATTTGATAAGAAATTTTTTAGGAAGATAAAAAGAAATTCCTGGAATCGTTTTCTTGGTACCATTAATTTCAGCTCGAGTGCTACAAAAATCTAAATTGTTTTTATGGACTGCATCAATTTGCTTTTTAATTCTACTAAAGTGACTTATATCATCTGAGTCCTGCCTAGCAATATAATCGCCTGCTGACTCTGCTATTAAAATATTCAAAGATTTTGTCAATCCAATATTTTCTTTATTTTTATAAATGTAAACATTTTTGTAAGCACTTGCAAATTTCTGAATATTCTTTAGGGTATTATCCGTTGAGGCGTCATCTATTATTCTAATCTCAATATTTTTATAGGACTGAGCAGCTACACTCTCAAGAGCTTTTGTTATTCTATGCTCATCATTGTAGACACTAATTATAAATGAAACGAGTGGTGAATTATTAGTCATTTATGACCACATAAAACTTTTCAATAAATTTTTCGTTATCAAAATATTTAGATAAAAACTCTTTATTATTTGCTCCTTCTTCAATTAAATCTATAGTTTCTACTATCTTTATTTTTAATGTTAAATCTTGATAGTTAAATTGTTCAAATGAAAGACTCGTCTTATCAGGGAAAAATTCATGGATACCTCCAAACTTTGGAAAAATAGATGGCACCCCAAGGGAGGATGCCTCACACAATAAAGTGGGTTGGCCTTCAAAAAGTTTTGTTGCTGTAACAACAGCTTTGGATCCAGAAATAATAGTTTTTGTATGTAAATTGTCTAATTTACCTAAAAATTCAATTCTATTATTTGATAAATATTGAGATTTAAGTCGGGCTAGGTCGGGACCTTCGCCAATTAATTTTAAATTAATTGATTTAAGTTCTGCTTTTATGTAAGAGCTTATTAGTTCATCGATACCTTTCTCTTTAGAAATTCTTCCAGCATAAACAATGTAATCTGATATTAAATCTTTATTTTGAGCTGAACTATCTGTTGGATTATGAACGGTGTATATTTTATTTTCATCCAATCCAATCTTTATTAAGTATTGTTTATGAAATTCTGTTAATACAATAATTTTAAATTTTGGATTTTGTAATATCTTATAATATTTTTTGCCGTACCTAATCATTAAAAAAGATTTAATAAAGGAATCTTGAAAATATTTATTAAAAAAACCTTTTCTAGCCAAACCACATTTAGGGCAGCAATTAATATTCCCTACATGGTTATTCATCAGGTAGTGCCTGGTGCAATCATATCTAAAATTATGAAGCTTTATGATGGTTTGTATATTTTGTTTTTTTAAAAAATCAAAAATAGCTACTGAAGCTTTGTACCAAGTGTTATGAACGTAAATTAAGTCTGGGTCAAAATTTTTTACTTCTTTTTTTAATTTTCTTAAACTTTTAGGGTTTTTATTAAAAATAAATGCATACAAATCACTGAAAATATCTATTTTTTTATTATCAAAAAGTAAGACCTTCACATCAAATTTTTCTTTCAATATAGATATTTCAGTATTTACCGCAATGTCTTCTCCACCAAGCAGTTTATATTTGTTATGTATAACTAAAATTTTTTTCATATAATTCAAATGTATATATAAGTTAATATTAACTCAATGCATGTAATTCTTATTTTTACTTATGGAATTTCTCTGAAAGCCTGGGATGATTCAGGAATACTAAAAAGAGAGATTGAGATATATAAAAGGCTCAGTAAAGATGAAAAAATTAGATTCACATTTGTGACATTTGGGGATATAGAAGATCAAAAATATTCTGAACTTTTTGATAATTTAACAATATTGCCAGTTTATAAATATATAAATAAATCAAAATCAAGAATGTTGGATGTTATTAAAACTGCTTTAATTGCTGGAAAAGTAAAAAATATTTTACCAAAAAAAGCAATAATTAAGACCAATCAGCTTAATGGTGCATGGGTAGGCATTTATATGAAATTTATTATGAAATATCCTCTTTATTTAAGGACAGGATACAACTTGTTTGAGTTTTCAGTAAAAAATAAGAAAAACACCCTAATAAAACTGTTTCATTACATTTTGACCCAAGTTGCACTTCTGGTATCAGATGTATACGTAGTCACATCTAAAGCAGATAAAGAGTATCTAAAAAAGTATTTTTTTAAAGCTAATCAAATATTATTAATACCAAATTGGATATTAGATATAAAAAAAAATTCGTTTGAAAACAGATATCAGAAAAAAGTATTTTCAGTAGGGCGGCTGGAAAAACAAAAAAACTTCACCAGCTTGATTAAAGTTTTTGCAAAATCAGATATAAGTCTAGATATAGTAGGTGAAGGTAGTCTTAAATCATCTCTAAAAAAAACAGCTTTTGATTCACAAACAGATTTAACTCTTATGGGAAATTTAAGTTATGAAGAATTAAATAAACTTTATCTTAATTATAGAATTTTTATTTTATCATCTTTTTTTGAGGGCAACCCAAAAGTTGTTTTAGAAGCATTTTCAAGAGGTACCCTTGTGATTGCAAAAAATAATAAAAATACAAGAGAGATTATTGAAAATAATGTTAATGGTATTTTATTTGATGATTTTAAAGAATTAAATAGCAGAGTTAATGAAATTATTTCTAATAAGACTACCTTTGAACAAATAACTTCGAATGCTTATGAAAAAGTCTTAAAATTAAATTTAATTAGCACAATAATTAACCAAGAACTTGATATTTATAAAAAGCTCAACTCTTAATCTATTTTTTTTAACAAGCTTCTAAATACTATAAAGATAAAAGAAAAAGGATATCTTAGATTTTTAATATGCATTTTCAAAATACCTTTAATAAGTTGTTGAATTGCTGAAACCCTCCATGTATTTTTAATCATATATTTTTTATTATATAAATTGAAGTATGCATCATGAAAATATATAGATTTTTTATTAAACGATCCCCTAACTGTCCATGGCTTTATACTCCCTGTGTAGTGAAGTAATGACATATCGTCTAATGCTTTTTGTCCAAAGTGTTCAAGAGGTGATAAATTATTCTGATTGTTTATAAATAAGGGAAAATTTAGATTCCGATTAAGCTCTAGGTATTGATCATCAACAACCATGTTTAGCAAATCTTGATCCCAGTAAATTAAAATTTCTTTATAATTTTTTAATTTAGTATATAGTTTTTTTGATATGTTTTTATTAAGCCATTGTTGATAATCTATTAATAGAACTCCTGCATTTAAATACCTATTACCTTTAAGATTTAACCGTTCCATGTGTGGTTCTGGTTTTTGTCCATATTTTTCTGACTCTACTCGATCAACCTCAGTTCGAGCACACATTAGGTATTCTGATTTTTTTAGCCTTATGATGTCTGCTTTTAATAAAGGAATTGGATCTTTATGACAAATAATGTCAGCATCAACATAAAATATATAATCTAAATTTTTTGGAAGATAAGAATCTAGAAATAATCTGTAATAGGTTGCTTCAGATATGTGCCCATGAGTAATGTCTGGGAAAATAGATAAGTCTTTATCAAATTTATAAACAGAAAATTGTTCAATATTCTTATGATTACGATAACTATCTTTAATTAAACTCATGCTCTCTGGATCGTTGTGAACAATAAATATATTTACTTTTTCACTTACATTCTCTAGCAGTGTGTGTAAAAATAATTGAGCAATTTTGTTGTAGTTTTCATCAAAGCATAAAACAAAATTAAACATACTACTTAGTATGTACCATTAGATAATTTTGATATTTTGCTAAACAATATAATCAAAACTTCGAATATCATTTAAATAACTAATTTTAATATGGTGATCATAATCAAAATCATCTTTATTATGAGTTGAGTTAATAATTGTTACTTTGTGTTTTTTCAGAATATCAAAAATTAGAGTTTTAGTTTCTGTATCTAAATTTGAAGTTGACTCATCAAGAAGTAAAATCTGAGCATTTGCAAGAAGAGCTCTGATGAATGAGATTTTTTGCATTTGACCTGATGAGAGTGTTTTTGAATTAACAATAGTATCTAGATTTTTTTCAAAATCATTAAAAAGTTGAAAATTCATTATATATTCCTTAAGTAGCTCATCTGAAATAGAAGTTTTATTTCCATACAATAAATTTTCCCTTAGCGAGCCATTTATTATTAAAGGTGTCACTCCAACATATCCAATATTGTTTGTATATAATTGTAAATTTCCTTCTTCTGGATAAAGTACTTTTGAAATTATTCCTAATAATGTACTTTTACCAGACCCATTTGGACCAGTAATAATGGTGTGCTTATCTTTGTAAAAGTTTAAATTTAGATTATCTATTATCTTGTTTTCAGCATTGAAATATTTAAAACTAATATTTTTAAGCTCTATAGCTATGTCAGCCATCTCTTCTATTTTGTAATAGTCAGTTCTTTCAATTAATTTATTATTTTCTAATTCGATAAACTTAGATAAATGTACCTGGGAATTAATCATCATGTTCAGTGAACTATTTAAGGCCCCTATAGTTTGAACTAATCTTAAAGTTACACCTAAAAACTCAAGAGTGATTACATTCTTTAAATTGGTGACAATAAATAAAATAGAAAGTATAAACAATGTAAACATATTTGGCATAAGAGAATTGATTGTTCCATATAGTTGATTTTTTAATTGTGAGGATTCTAGCAGTTGGGTTGTCTCTTCATATCTTTGAATTTCTTCTTTTTTAGTTCCTAAGATTTTTATTAGAAATAAATTGTCAACTACTCTCTGAATATCGCGACTTGTTTGCTGAGAGTTTATATAAGATTCATGCATGTATTTTCTTCCAAGTTTTAGCAACAGCCTTGTGGGTATAAATAGAATAATCGCCCCAACGCCGAATATAAGAATAGTTTGAAGGTCAGAGTAAATAAGAAATGATGAGTAAATGATAATTTGTATAAAACTATTTATAAAAGATGTTAAAGCGCCATAAAAAAAGCCAACGTGCCCACTTAAAGTACCTATGTAAAATGTTGCATCAGCAATCGAATAATTTCCCTTCTTATAAATTTCATTTAGTAAATATACTCTTAAATTTTTTTCAACCTGTAGTTTCAATGAAATAATGTTGATTTTCTCAAGTACGTTGACTCCAAAACGAACGATGACAATAATTGGAATTAAAAACTGTTTTTCCATAATAAAATTGATCACAAGATTATCAATATTCGAATCAGTCAGAAATTGAGAGAAGATGAGTATTATAACTATGTCGATCAATACAACAACATTAGAAAGCAACACTGAAAAAAGGATTCTTAACTTTTTCTTAGTTACACCAGTAATTTTTGAAATGTAGAGGGTTTCTCTGTAGGTATTTTTTAATCTTTCCATATCTATAACTATAATTAGACACTCATTAAAGTAGGCAATAAATTTAATTAAGAAATTAAAAATAGAATATACTACTTCAACTGTATTAGAAACTTAAAGATTTAAGTTATAATCAAAGGTATGTCTGTGAAAACTATCCTTAAAAGACAATTTTTTCTTCAGACACAGCAAAATCATACCGGTCTATTTAGGCCATCAAGTCTTCCATTCTTAAGTGGAGACACTTTAAGGCAGTACTCAGACCATACTTTTGATGAAACAAAAACACTTAATCCTCTAAGCGTAAAAAAAAATGATATTGTCTTTCTCAAAACAGACCTGATTGAATTATATTTTTCTTATTATCATAAAAAAATAAATAATCCTTATATATTAATAACTCATAACTCTGACAAAGGTGTTGGTCATAAAGAAGCCTGTTTTCTTGATGATAAAATAATCCATTGGTTTTCATGTAATTTAGAAATTAAATCGAGTGATAGATTGTCACCAATACCTATTGGTCTAGAAAACAGAAGGTTTTTATCTAATGGAAGAATAAAAAATTTTAAATTTATTCAATCGAAAAAAAAAGTCGATAAATCAGATACTATTTTTTCATCATTTAGCCTCCATACTAATTTTTTGGTTAGAAACCTCGTCAAAAAAAGGATTAAAAATAGTAAAGTAGTATATTTTTCAAAACACACAAAACAAATTGACTACATAAATGAACTCAATAATCATAAATTCATCTTGTGCCCTGAGGGCAATAATTATGACACGCATAGAGTTTGGGAGGGACTGCTTCTTGATGTTTTACCAATTGTTAAAAATAATTCATTAAATAATAACTTTTTTTCATTAGGTATACCTATGATATTGATTGATGATTGGGGTTCACTAGAAGTAAACTCGATCAAATTCTACCTTGAATTTCATGATAAATATGAAAATCATGACTTTAAAAAATTTGCTGAATTTAATTATTGGAAAAAATTAATAAATTCAAAAAAAATATAAATTTTTTATGATCTACACTTTTATTCTAGTTTTCAAAAATATAAAATTTTGAATAGACTTTACAAACCTAATAATCTTTCTTTTTTTTAAGTTTTTTAAAATATCACTAGGTCTAGTTCCCGAATAATGAGGAAGAGAAAGCATCTCAAATGAAGAGTATTCTTGTTGTGTCAATTTACTAACATTTTTCCATTTTAATTCTCTGATTGAATAGTTAGTTTTATAATTTTTTACAACATAGTGAAAGTATATTTCATAATCTGCAGATGGACTATTTTCTTTTCCGTCAATTTGCTCTAAATAAACATCAAAAAAGTTTTTTTGGTGGTGTTCTTCTACTTTTTTTATCATTGAGCCAACAAGTTCTTTGTTGAATAGCATATGATGAGAAATTCCACTTTTTTTTGACACTCTTTTAAAATCTGGATGAACTCTAAGCATGTGTAAAAAATACGGCTCATGAAATTCATCAGATGTAGTAAAAAAAGGCTTGTTACTGCTATCAAAAAATTTCGTATGTTTTGTAAAAAATACATCGCTATCAACTACTAAAACATTTTCTGAGTTAGTTTGTAAATAGGGGAAATAGATTTTTGCGAGTTGAGCATAAATCCAACCTGCTCTACTTTTGTTTTCTATGTTTTTTGCGACATAGTCAATAGTAAATGGGAAAAATGATGCATCAACGTTACTTATATCAGGAAAACTAAAGTTTAAATTTTCATTAAATAAGTAAAAATTCTTGTAGCCAATTATATTTTTTTTGTTTACCCCTAAAGTATATTTAATAATTGAAAAATCTTTAGAACCAACTGTTTGAAATATATCAAAATCTTCCATGATCATTTATTCTACATTTATGTAATTGTTATGAATTGATAGAAAAATTTTTATAAAGACAGTTTAAAAATGTCTGAAAGTTTGTTTTTAATACTGTCAATTTTTTCAGAATCAAGTAAAAATACTTCTTTTCCAAGTTTTTCTAAATGTAACTTAATATCAAGACTTGTAGTTATGAAAACATCTACACAGTTAAATCTATTTTTAAACTTTAATGTATTTTCCTCAAAATTATTTAAATTTTCATCATCAAAAACCGAAACGATAACTTTTTTTTGCTTTAGTACTTTTAATTTTACTTTTCCAATATTCGACAAACTCGTAACCCAAACTATTTTGGAATCTCTTATTGTGAGAGTAGAAATAGTTTTATTTTCCTTATACCAATTATCCCTAATTTTGGATGAAGTAGATAAGGCTGTCCCTTCCACTAAATAAAAATATCTTCCTGGATTTTGATTTACTTTTATGCCAAATATTTTTTTAATTTTAGGTAAATATAAATATTGCTTTGATTTGTAAACCAAAACTGTCAGTAAAGACTGGTCCCATTTATGATTATTTGGATTGCTTCCCTCTGGTATAATTAAATCCTTTGAAAGTGATGACTCTTTCCATTCGTACAAAAGCTCTTTAGAAGACTTGCTTTCCCAGTCGAAACATGCAAAACCTCCCGTCAGCATCCTTTTCTGTTCATCCTTTTTTAGAATATCAAGGTTTTTCAGAGTACTTTTATGTGTATAATCTTTTACCCGCCCTGCACTAATTGGACTAAAGAAGCCAAGATTTGATAAAACAATTCGCACATACTTAAACTTATTATTAATTAAATTACCAGTGTCTAGCCAAACGACTTGGCATTTATATTCATTGAACACATCCCATATAATTGATGGTTTCCATGCGTAGGCTCCTAACTTCCCGTAATCGTCTCTTTCTTTAAAAAAAGAAGGGTATTTAGAAAAATTGAACTTTCGATATTTAATTTCTCTATAGTTCCTTTTAAGATTTTGAACCTGGTCATTAGTCATACCTAGGTCATAAACAATTACATCTTTAATCTGAATCTGAGAGTTAATATTATCTAATAATTGAAAAAGACTGTTCGCAAAATTACTATCAGAACCTGTTACGAATACGAGATCTTTTTTATAAACCGATTTAAATTTAATTAAATTATTAACTAAAGAAGTAACGATAATCCAATAATCAAGTACGTAAAAAGGTAATTCGTATAAAAATCTTTTTAAGATTTTTAATCTTACAGATTGACTAATTTTGTTTATCAATACTTAATCCACTGCCAATTATCTGAGATATAAATATTATTTTTACGTTTGTGATGATAAAATAATTTAGCTTTGGTTGAAACTCTTTCCACTAAATGCAAAAAGCTTCCATTTATACAATGAATTTCCTTGGCATTTTTTATTAACCACTCATATAAAAACATATTCCCAAATATATCAGTCTCTTTATTTACATATATTTTATTAAGGGAGCTATTAATAGTAAGATCGTATTCTTCATATGACGACTCACTATGAACCAAGATAAAATCATCATTCGTGACATTGAAATGTTCAAATAAATGATTTTTTAAAGTACTACTTTTTTCTATATCCTGAGGAAGTGAGAAATAAGTTTTTGTATATTCATAAGGAAGTCCCAATTGTTTGTAAAAATAAGTATTGAAAGAATTTTTTTTTACTTTTTTGTAACCAATTTTTAAGATTTGTAAATTTTTCTTTTCAGCAAAATTTTCTATGTCTTCATTTCTTGTTTCATTTTTTACTTCAAAGACATGGACTTGTGGATTTCTTGAATATAAAAATGTAATTTGCTCCAAATGATTATCTTTTGCAGGTAAAAAAATTACCTTATTCAATGCATTAGTTAGATAATTTACAATTCCATTGCAAATTATATGATCTCCAATTCCAAGATGTGGAAATAATACTATTTCATCATTTAAAATATGACTTATTTTAAAAATAGTTTTATTTTTTTTAAACATTTTTCACCTAAATACTTAACGAAACTAACTCTGCTTTTAATTAATGTATTGTTATTGATATAACAACTCTTACATTTTTATACTAATATCAAAAATTTTATTATTTTTAAAAATTTAATCTTGTTCTCTCATATAGTAAATATAAAAGTTTTCAATTTTTTTTTCAATAACATCATCTGATTCGTTATAGTTTGTGTACGTAACAAAAAAATCTGCTTCTTGAAGAGCAAAGTTAACTTCATTTTTGTCTCCCCAATATTCTCTTACATAAAATTTATCATTGTAAGTTACTTTATTCCTTGGTGTAATTAGGTCAGGATGCCAATATACTAGATTTTTTGTAAGGTGAGAATTCTTACTATATATTGTGCTTATCTCGGAAATAATATTATTAACAAGTTTTTTAGCATCATTTTCTGTAGAAACTGATTCATAATTTAATCTTGTATTCATGTTAAATCTTTTATCATTAAGATATCTATCCATATTTGAATAATTACCTACTGTCCCAATAGAGATAATAAAGAACATAACTATGAGGCTCAGGTTTTTAGATTTAAGTGTACGCAAGTACGCAATTACCAGCAACGCAAAAGGGAAATGTAAGTATTGGGTCCATGCTCTTTCAATTAATAAAAAATAAAATAAAATGTAAAAGATAAGTGTCAGTAATAAATAATTTGATAATTCATCACTTGATTTCAATATTTGACTTGCAATGACAAGCACCATTACAACGAAAACTACTGAAAATATTACAGTATTATTGACTCTATAAAAAATTGAAAGCTCCTGGAACCAAAGTGAAATATAAGAAAAACTAATACTAATTTCATCTCCATTTTTACCCTGAGTTGTTAACCAGTTTATATATATCTTAAAAAAATTTGGTAATTCAATTGATCCATAGGTTAATGGAGGTATTAACAGTATTGGGTTAACCACAAACATTGACAACAATGAAGTCAGTCCTGACTTAATTGTAAATGATAGCCTATCGTTACCTGAATTGAGAAACATATAAATCCAAACAAACACGAAGAGAAAAAATGCTGTAATTTTAATAAAACTTGCAATAGCAAATAAA
>CERI01105706.1_pt1 | contig 19946 bp, 15 predicted proteins | sample 350261 | NCBI WGS metagenome assembly CERI01 (sample SAMEA2620979, study PRJEB7988) | marine metagenome | isolation source: saline water (ENVO:00002010), including
TTTTTACACATAAATTGCTTTGGGGTTACATTTTCACCACTAGGGATTACATTTTGTCCGTTTGGGATAACATTTTGTCCAGTTAAATTTTTATTATTATTTTCAATAATTTGACATTTATGCATACATATTTTGTGTTTTTTTTAAATCAAATTTTCTATTTGTTTTATAATTATAAAAATCACATTTTTGCTTTTTACAGTTGTCGTTTTCGTTTATTACTATAAATACTATATATTTTATTTTTAAATATTAAAAATTATTATCAGAATTTTTAGTCTCTAACAACTAACGACTAAAAAATATTTTTTTTTCTTAATATTTAATAAAAAAAATAAACTAAAGTAGTAATAAAAAAGTTTAATAAATATTAGTTTTTTTAATGTAAAAACAATGCTTTTTAGGTTTTTAAAAAAGTACATTTCATAATTTTATTTTTATTTTTAAAATAATTTTTAAAATTTTAAATTTTTTTATGAAATGTACTATTTTAGTTTTATAAATAAAAAATGATATAATTATAATTAATAAATAAAGTATTAAAATGAAAGTAATAAATTCACATATATTAATAGGTAATTATATAAATGAATTTATAAAATGTGATATAAATACATTAGATGGTGAAATTAATTATTTAAAAAATAAATATAGAAATATAAAATCAATATATAAAAAATATAAACCAAGAAAAGATTTAATAATTAATATATTAAAATGTAAATATGATGAAATAGAAAAGTATGCTAATGATATAAAAACATATTATAAAGAATATTGTGATAATAATTATGATATAGAAGATTTAATTATTCAGTATTATGAGTGTATATTTGAATATAAAGAGTTTTATAATACAATGAATACATTATTTGAAAGATATAATAGAATAAAATATGAAAATTTTGAATGTGAAAAGTTAAATAAAAGTTTAGAAACAATAAATTTAGATATATTAATAAGACAAATTGTGGCAATAATGAAATTAAAATATGAAAAAATAAAATTAGATTTATTAAAATAGTACATTTCTTAATTAATTTTTATTTTTATAAAATAATTTTAAAATTTTAAAATTAATTAAGAAATGTACTATTTTAGTTTTATAAATAAAAAAAAATAATACAGGATAATAAAAAAAATGATTATAATATAAAAAAATAAAATAAATATGACTACAATGGAGTATAATATTACAAATACGAACTTTATCAATATTAAATATAATACAAATAATCATAATATTAATTTGGATATTAAATTTGGAGAAGGTAAAGATTCAGATTATTATAATGAGGAAGAAAGAAAATATTATAAAGAAAATTATAATGTAGAAATATATGAGAAAGGAAATGAAGGAGAAGAAGAATATCAAAAAGGATATAGAGTAGTAGGGAATGAAGGACCATTAGTGATTAGTTTAGAAAATATAACAATAAGTTCAAAAGAAGATAATATGTATGAATATGCAGTAGGATTTGCAGTAGATAATAAAGAACCATTATATTATAATGAAAATAATACAGTACCAAATAATATAGAAAGAGATGGTATAATGTGGACAGTACCAGCAAATAAATATAAAAGATATAAATTTGATCAAAATGCGAAAGGGGAATATCAATGGATGATAAAAAGAGCATTAGAAAAAGAATATAAATTAACAGAAGAAGAAAATGAATTAGGATTAGAGGAAACAACAGAGGAGACAGGTTTAATATATTTAACATTTATGGTATTTAGAAAAAATAAAGATGAAGAAATTAAAAAGGAAGTAGTATATCGTGGTGCAACGAGGGGTGCAACGCGAGGTGTAACTCGTGGAACAGATAATAGTGATGGTGCAAGATTTGGATATGGAAATTTAGCATCGAGTCAATCAAAAAAATCAGAATATAATTATGTATATAATACGGAGAAATATATCTTACCAATAAGAATGAGAATAAATAAGAGTAGTGAGAATAGTGATATAAATTGTTCAAAACATTTAAATGGAGCGGAATTAAATAATTTAAAAAAAAGAACAATGGTAGTACCATATTAATGAATATGATTACTAGGAACAATAATAGTAGGTTTATATAATTTATCCATAAAATGTTTTTTAACAATATTTTGATTATTATAATAATTAATATTTTTATTAATATTAATAGAATCATTAGTATTAAAAGATTTATTATTTATTTTTTTAATTAAAATATTTTCAATATTATTATTAACATAATCATCAGTCAAAGAATTACAAGAGTCGCAATTATCATCACAATTATTAAAATTATTAAAATCAGAATTAATAAAATCAACAGAATTTTGATTTAAAGTATTTTTAAGAAAATTTTTATTTTTAATATTAAATTCATTAACATTACCAATAATATTTAAATAAATAATATTAAATTTATCATTATTATAATAAACAATAAGATTAATATGTTTAGCATGAATTTTATTTTTTCGATATAAAAGAACGTCAATATTAAATAAGAAATTATATTTGTTAAAAGAATTAACTTTAAATTTATTAAATGTATGATATTTATTAATAATATGATTATTATTTAAAATAGAATTAAAATAAATAATAAATTTATTATAAATTTTATTAGTTAAAGAATCAGGTTTTTTCCATTTAGACCAAGTAATATTATCAGAAATTTTAAATAAAATATTAAGATTATTATTAATTTCAAAAATATTATATAATTTTTTTTTATAAATATCATTATTAAATTCCATAGAAGGATTACAATTATTAATAAAATCTAAATTATTAGATGGATAAGAATTAATAATAAAATTATTATTATTATTATTTAAATTATTATTAATAAAATAATGAGATGATAAATTATTATTAAATAAAGAAAAATTTTCAATAAAATATTTAGTAAATAAAATAAATAATATAATTAAAATTATAAATAAAAGTATAGCTTTCATTATAAAAAATATATATCTTCTTATTATAATATTATATTAATAATAAGAAGATAATGTATTCTAGAAAATATATAATATTATTAATATATATAATATTATTATTATTAATATTTTTAATAAGACCATCATTAATGTTTGATTATAATGGAAATATAAAGAGATTCGGATATAATACAACAAATAAAGATAATATAACATCATTATTGAGTATAGAAATAATAATACCAATATTAATAATAATATCATTTATAATATATTTATCAGTACAATTAATAATTTAAAGAGAAGATAAAATAAAATAAATATATGGAAATAAAAAATGAGATAATAAATTTAATAAATAATCCGGAAAAAAAGATATCTTTTAAAAGTTGTATAATAATATATGGAAATTCCGGAATAGGAAAAACACATAAAATAAAAGAGATATGTAATGAATTAAATTTGAAGGTAATAAATTTTAATATATCAAATGCGTCATCATCAAGTGAATTTGAGGATTTATTATTTAAGAGTATAACAGTGAATAGTTTTGAAGATATATTTAATAATAATATAAAAAAGAAAATAATATTATTAGATAATTATGAGATATTATTATCAATAGATAGAACAATAAATAATACATTATATAATATATTAAATACGAAGAAATATAAAAATATATCAATAATATGTATATGTAATAGTGAATTATTAAAAAGATTAGGGAGTATAAAAAAGAAATGTAAAATAATAGAATATAAAAATGAATCAAAAAATGAATTAATAGAGATATTAGAAAAAAAATATAAAAATATATCAAAAACAGAGATAATAAAAATATTAACAGATACGAATTATAATATAGAACAATGTATATATTATTTGGATAATAATATAGATAAAAATAAAAGTAATAGTATAGATAAGATACATAATATAGAATATTTATATGATAATGAATTTGATAAAAATATAGTATATAAAATATTATCAAGTGAATCGTGGTTAGTGCCATTAAGATATCATGAGAATTTAATAATAGAATTAAAAAATAGAAAAATAACATTACAAAATAAAAATAATTATTATAAAGAGTTTTTATTAGATTTTTGTTTATTTGATTTATTAATGAATAATAATATAATAGAATCTGCATTATATATAGTAACATATCAAGTATATAATTTAAAGATATTAGCAAAAAAAAAACAGAATAAATCAAATTTAGATAATTTTACAAAATTATTAAGTTATTTATCGTTACAAAAAAAAAATATAAAGAAAGGATATATATTTACAAGTCAGTTTTATCAAATAGGTAATTATCATATTAATTCTATAAACATAAATTTATATACTTAAATTAGATAGAATAAATTATATGAATAATATACCTCCTGAACAAAAAAAAAGTTTATTAAAATTTCCCGAAATTAATACAAAGAATATGATAAATAGTACATATAATAGTATAAAAAATTCTACAAGTAATATAAGGGATATATCAAAAGCATTATATAATAATTCAATATCACAGATAGATAATATAACAAATAGACCAGAAACAATAATAGGATTAATTATATTAATATTATTAGCAATAATAGTTGCATATATAATGTATAATTATATATCAACATCAGTATTTAATCAATCAAAATTAGTAGTATCATCAACAAAATTACCAGTATTATGTAATATAGAAAATACATTAGATTTTGATAGAAATATAAAAAGTGGAAATGGATTAAAAAGAACATATACATTTTGGATATATATAAAAGATATGTCAAATACTGGTTATAAGAATGTATTATTTGTAGGAAATAAAGGAAGTGTAAGAGAAAGATCATTACAAATATTTTTAGATAATAAGAAAAATAAGATGTATATAAGATTTAGAAAAGCAAATGAAGAAGAACGTAAAAATAATAATAATTTATTTGATAATTTAGATACAGGAAATATAAATGAATATGTAAATAATTTAAATGGAAATGAACAAATAAGTACAGAATTTAGACAATATATGAGTCAAGGAACTTGTATAGAATATATACCAATTCAAAGATGGGTACATGTAGGAATAGTAGTAAATGATTATGGAAGTTCAGTTGGAGGAAACATAACAACATATGTAGATGGAGAATTAGTAGGAATTGCTGGACATAAAGAAGAATTAAGAGGATTAGGAGATAAAGAAGATAATGAAAAATATGATGTAAATAATTTAGATTTAAATAGTACAACAGTAGGACAATTAGTAGTGGGAGGTTCATATGGAACAGATAGATCACCAGGATTTGCCGGATTATTATCAAAATTTACAATATGGAATTATGATTTAAATGATAGAGATATATATAATAATTATAATGAAGGTCCAATAGATAATTTATTAGCAAGATTAGGATTAGGAGCATATGGATTAAGAAGTCCAATATATAGAATAAGATAAATATTATTTTTTTAAAAAATTTATAAACAATTAATAGAACATAATAATTTTAATGATATCAAATATTATTCAAGTTTTTTTGGGTATTTTTATAATAATAATATTAATAATAATAGCATTATTAGTATTTAATTATGAAAGAATAGATGTTTTAAGAAATTCCAATAATAATATTAAAAAAAAAATAGAAATATTTAAAGGGATATATGATTATGAAGCATCAGAAGTAAAATATAATACATATGATATATTTGAATCAGGATATAAAGAATTAATACCATCAATAAATCAAAAAGGGGGAGCAGAATATTCTTATAGTTTTTGGTTATATATAGATAGAGAAAATTTAAATACTCATTCAGAAGATATTATATTATTTTTAAGAGGAAGTAAAAGAAAAATACCATATTTTTCAGAAAGTAATTGTAATATAATTAATGATAAAAAATATTATTTAGTAAAAAATCCATTAATACGTTTAGATAGAAAAGGATCATCAATAGTTGTTGAATATAATACTTTAACAAATCCAGATTCATATCGTATTGATGGTAAAGGATTAGTTAAATGTGATTCTGAATCAAGTGATGATAGAAATGCGGGTTCATTAGGTATATATGATTTAAATAAAAATGAAATATATAATAAGAAATGGTTTATGTTTACAGTAGTATTAAAAGAAACAACACCGGAAAATGATATATTAAATAAATTTAAAACAATATGTAAAATTTATTTAAATGATATATTAATGCTTGATAGAGTAGTAGAAGGACCATATAATGGTTTAGAATATGATTCAATTGATATATCAGGAACCGCTGCAATGAAACATAATAAAGGACCATTATATTTAAATCCAGGTATTCAAACAACTGCAAATCAAACATTACAAATGGCTGATTTAACTTATTATAATTATGCATTAGAAAGTAATGATATTAAAAATATTTTTAATAATGGATTTAATAAAAATCCATTTCAATTTGAAGTAGATAGTAATAGTTATGTTATTGCTAATATTGGAAATAATTCAAGAAGTAGAGTAAAACCATATTAAGTATATAAAAAATAAGTTTATTTTTAAATATAAATATATTTTTATTTAATTAAATGGGAGGTGGTTTAATACAATTAGTTTGTAGAGGTCAACAAGATAATTATTTATGTAATAATCCGGATATAAGTTATTTTAATTATAGTTATAATAAACATACAAATTTTGCTATTGAAAATATTGAATTAACATTTGATAAAAATCCTATATTAGACCCAGAAATTATTGATGGAGAATATACATGTAAAATATCTAAAAATAATATTGATTTATTAAAAAATTTATATTTTTGTTGTAAATTACCAAAAATATATTCAAGTAATAATTTAGCATTTAAATGGGTAAAAAATATAGGTAATATATTAATAAAAAAAGCAGTATTTAAAATTGAAGGTGAAATTATTGATACAGTTACTAATGATTGGTTAAATATATGGAATGAATTAACTATGGATACTGAAGGTTATGATAGAATGATTGGTAATATTGAAGAATTATATAATCCATCACTTTCTAATTCTAAAAAAATTATTATTAGAAATAATAAATTTTTATATGACTACTATCCTACTTCTTTTAAAAATAATATTAATAATCCTTCTATTAATGATTATAAATTACAAATACCATTACCATTTTGGTTTACTCGTAATCCAAGTTTAGCATTACCAATATTAAGATTAAGAAATAAAGAAATAACATTAACAATAACAATGGAACATTCAGAAAAATTATATACAGTATATTCTAATGATTTAGAAGAAAATATAAGTCCATTATTTTATAATCAATTATATAGTAAAAATTTAAATAGTGGTATTCGTAAAAGAGATAATATTGATTTAAATTATTTTACTAATTCATTAAACATTTTTCCTTATATCGAAGCAGTTTATATAGTATTAGATCAAGATGAAAGAAATAAATTTTTTAATAAAACTACATTAACATATTTAGTTGAACAATTACAAATTACTAATCAAAGTATTATTCCTTCTAAAAATTCTATTGATAATAGTATTACTATTAAAATTAATAATAATAAACCTACTAAAGAAATAATATGGATTACTCGTAGAGAAGATATTATTGATAAATTTAATAATTTTAATAATTTTTCTGCTTCTATTAGGCATAATAATTATTATGAAATTTTAAATAGTGCTTCTATTATATTTAATAAATCACAAAATATTATTGAATCTAAAAATTCAGATTTTTATAATAAAATACAACCATATCAATCACATACAAATATTCCAAATCATACCGGTATATATTTATATTCATTTAGTTTTGAACCAGAAAAAAATCAACCATCCGGATATTATAATGGTGCTTTAGTTGAAACATCTTTGATTTTAAATTTAAATAATTATAATATAAATGATGAAAATTATAATTTAAATATTAAAACTAATAAGTATAATAAATTTACAGAATTAAATAATAATTATGAAATTAATAATTATATTGTTAATATATATTCTATAACTTATAATATTTTTGAAATTATTGGTTCAGATGGCAGAATGAAATTTGCTTAATTTTTTTTATTTTTATATTATAGATATTAATTATTAATAATTGATGGATTTAACATTTCTATTAATTTGTATTATATTAATTTATTTAATTTACTATTTAGTTGGATGTGTACAATCTTTAAATAATGAACTTAAAGAAGTTAAAAATAAATGTATTACTGTAAAAAATAGTGAAAAATTTAATATTAATACACCAGACCCTAAAGAAAAATTACATAAAAATACTATTGACGGTTTAGATTATATGAAAAAATTATTTTCTAAATAAATTTAAAATATTTTTATATAATAAGATAATATGTCAAAAAAATTATCACCTAACAATATTATAAAAAATATTAGTAAAAATGATTTTAAACCTTTTAATAATAAAATTTTAATTTATTCTATCGCTTCTAGTTTATTCGCTTTAATTATTAATTTACTCGCATTATCTTGGTTAGATAAATTAAATAAAATAAATTGTCCTTGTAGTCAAAATTGGATGCATAAATATATTAAATATTATTTACTAATTACTATTCCTATTAGTTTAATTGGAATTGTTATTAATATATATGCATACTTTAATAATTATACTATTGTAGATTTATATAGTAATGATTTATATGTATTTTTTAGAAGACTTATTTTACCATTTATCTTTATATTTGGTTTAGCTAATATTGTAATTGTTATTTTATTTATTAATAAACTTAAAAAAATGAATTGTGAATGCAGTGAAGATATTAAAAGAGAAATATATTGGATATATAATATTGTTGTTGCTAGTGTTATTGCTATTTTTATTTTATTTTCTATTATTGGATTTATTACCTTTTTATTTAAATAATTAAATTATTTTTTTTAATAAATTTATTATAATTAATATTATTATTATTATTATTATTACTATCAATATATAACTAAATATATAACACATATTAAAAAATATTATTGGATTTTTATTTGCTTTTAACATATATGCTACTTTTAAATATATTTTTCTTCCTATATTTGGTACTTGCCAATTTAAACTATTTTCTGTCTCTTCTATTGTTTGATATGATAATGGTATATTATAATAATATCTATTATAATTAAAATAATTTTGAAATACATCCCAACAATCTATATTTTCATAATTATAATTTAATACTTTATTTCTATATTTTTTTGAAAATATTATTGAATGTGTATAAATATTTATTATTCCTCTATTTATATTTAAATTATATGGTAAAAATATAAATGGTATCGTACCTAAATAAAATGAAAATGATTTATTTTTTTTTTTTAATATAAAATTTTCTATATTTTTAATTATATATTTTTTTTCTATTTTTTTATCAAATATATAATCATCCTCTAATATTAATATATTATCATAATTTTTTTTTTTTGCATGTTTAAATATATAAATATTACAATCTACTAAATCTTTTGATGTATTTGTTATATATTCTTTTTTTTTAGATTTTCTCCAACCCTTATTTTCTAATATATATACATTTTTTGATGGTTTTATTTTATTTAACTCTTTTTTTATATTATTATATCTATTATTATTTCCTTCTGTATATATTATATATGTTGCATCTATTATATTATCAAATATTCCATTTTTATATTTATATAATTTTAATTTATATGGCATTATATCTAACATTTTTAATATAATTATATTTCTCTATATTCTTCTTATAATATTTTTATGTAAATACTTGTATAAATATCCCCCCTATTAAATATGGATATAATTTTAATAATTCTGGATTTATTATACTATTATTTGTAGTATATTCATAATATGTATAAAATGTTGATAATAACATTGCTATTCTTCCTAAATCTAATTCATATCCTTTTATTAATTCTTTTTCTGTTTCTGATACATAATTACAAGGATTTAATGGATCATATATTAAATTTTCTGTATTTTTTTTAACTTTTGTTATATCTGATTTTTCAATTAATTCATTTAATTCGAATATAAATATATATGTTCCTATTAACATATAAAATAATGGATTAATATTTTCTAATCCACCATTTATAAATGATGGTACTATTTTATCATTTACTAATAAATTTTTTGCATATAAACTATATGCTATTTTTGGATGTAAAATTTCTGCACTTATTCTACCTATTACTGCTAAAATTGCTATTCTTCCATGTTTTAATTCTGAATCTTTTAATGAATAATTATTATGTATATAATATCTTATTATTTTTGGTATTTTTTCATTTTTATATATTAAATTATTATATATATCTTTTTTTTTATTTTCTATTTTATTTTCTATTTTTTTATTACTACAATGCAATTTTAATTTATTATTAGTTATAATATTTAAATTATTATTTGGTAGTATAAAACAATTAACTAAATTTATTAATATTAAAAATAAATAAATAAATTTATATTTTTTCATTTTTATAAATTTTTTTTTTATATATATTTATATAATAAATTCTTATTTACTTTTATTTTTACTATTTCTTTTTCTTTTATTTGATTTTTGTGATGATTTTGGAGGTGAAGTTGTTGGTGGTATAATTTCTGGTGATGTTGATAATTTTTTTTTAGGTGATAATAATTTTGGAGGTGAAGTTGTTGGTGGTATAATTTCAGGAGATGGTGATAAATTTTTTTTAGGTGATAATGATTTTGGAGGTGAAGTTGTTGGTGCTATAATTTCAGATGATCCATCACGTGTATGATAAATTAATATATCATCATATATATGTTCTAAAATATAATATATAATATTAAAATTATTTAATGAATATATATTATATTGAGAAGAATATTCACCATTCCAATTTAATTTATAGGCATTTATTTTATTTTCAATTTTTTGTTCAATAATTTGAATTATTTTTTCATTATCTAATATTTTTTGATATTCATTTATTTTATTAGTTTCATTAAAATATTTAACTTGTACATAATTAATATAAAATAAAAATATATTGTATGCTTTATATAAATTTATATTAGTATAAAATGTAAAAATTGATTTTAATACATTATAAAATTTTAATCTATGTTCTGCTAATATTTTTGTATTAGCATACATTTTACCAGATGGTATAATATTATCATAACAATTTGTTAATCTAATATAAATATGTAATGCTGATAGAAAATGACATGTAGATATATATATATATATATTATCTTTTTCTCTATCATATTTATTTACATCAATATTATATTTAATATCTAGTGGTAAAGACATAAGTGATGTTGTAGGTAAATACAAATCTTTATAACAATTATTCATAAATATATCATAATTTAAAGTTTTAATATATAATTTATTAATTAATATATCTTGAAAATTGTAATATGTTAAATATAATCTATAATCATATGCTAATATATTATGAACTAATAATGAATTTATATTAAAATGATAAGTTCTATTTATTTTATATAATGATTCTTTACTAAAAAAATGATAATTTAATATATCATCAATATTATAATTATATAATAATTCATATATTTTTTGCATATTAGTTTCAACAACATCTTTATTAACTAAATTTAAAACTTTTTTATTAATAAGATTTCTCTTTTCTTTCAACTTTACACAATCATATTTTTTTTCTGTTAATAATGGTATTAAATATGAATCATAATTATGAATGTCTTTTACATGTTTATTAACAATATTTTGTTTTTCACATTTATAATCGCAATAATTACAATAATAATAACCATCATAATAATATGATAAATAAAAATTTTTATCATCTATTTTTTTTATATTATTTTCAAATTGAATAATATGATGTTCCATTTATATTAATTTATATCTATTTATTTAGTTATATATAAAAAAAAATTATTTATTTATTTATGTTTATTTTTTTTAGGAGGTGGTTGGTCAGTAGTAGATACTAAAACTGTTTTTTTTTTACGAGTTTTAGACATAGTAGAATTTGAAGAAGAAATAGAAGGTTTTGGTGATGATATTGATGGAGTAGTAGGTGGTATAATTTCAGGAGAAATGGGACTTGAAAGTATTGATGGTCTTCTAGGTGGAGGAGGTGGCATGGATGTAGTAGAAGGATATTGTTTTAATTGTAAATTTGTATTTTTAAATGGAGATTGATGTTCAGGTAAAGAATTTTGAACTGGTATATTCATATTATTTATAATATTAGATACCTTAATTTTATCAGAAGAATGAGAAGATTTATGTGATTTTTCTTGTTTTTTAGATACTGATGTATCTGTTGATTTACATATAAAAATATGTAATAGTTTTTTATATCTTTCATCAGGAGTACCATAAGTTAAAGTACTATCATAATAATTATTTGGATATACAAAAGCATCAATATCTAAATTTAATTTAATGATTTCATTTATTTTTTTATTATTAAGATTAAAAAAATCTACATAAAAATTAAAAGTATGATTTAAAGTACTATCAATATTAGGAACACTAGTGTAAATATTATTATCATTAAATAATTTATAAAATATTATATTATATTCTGATTTTTTAAATTTATAATTAGATAATAATTTATTATGAACATAAGTTAAATCTATTTTATTAGTTCTATTTAAAAATCTTACATTATAATAATTAATAAATATAATTAGATTTTTAGCATTAATAATTAAATTATTAAAAGAAATTTTATTAAAGAGATCATATAATTTATTATATAATTCACTATTATAAGAACGAATATTATCTTCTTTATTAAATTCTATAAATAATAAAATTGAAAATAAATAATATACACAATAAAGATATAAATAAACTTTTTTATTTTCATCAGTAAAATTTATATGAATATTTATTTTTTTATCAAGAATATCATTAAATAATTTATTATAAAATAAATATTTTTTATGTATAAAATAAATATTAAAACTATTATTTTTAATTTTTTGAGAAATAGTACTAATATCAAATTCAAAATAATATGAACTAGTTTGTTTATTTATTTTAATAGTGTCATTAGTTAATAATTTATTAATATTTAATTTATTAGCAGTAATATATAATTCTAAATACTCATTAGAACCTTTTATAAAGTCTTTAATTAATGTTAAAGTACCACCATTATATTTAGGTTCTTTACCTTTTTTATCTTGAGAAGGAGAATTACTTCTTTTTCTTTTATTATCAGTATTATCAGAAGGAGGAATATATACTGGAGTTTTAGAATTATATAATGGTGTAACTGATGGTGAATATGTAAGTTTGATAGATTTATCAGGTGAATTAGGTACAGAAGGTGGAATTATATTAGAAAAACTATTATTATTTGAAGAAAATGAAGGTAATGGTGATAATTCTTGTAGATTAATTTGTATATCAGAATTAGATTCTAAAGAATCTAAAGAATCTAAAGATTCTAAAGAATCAAGTAAAGGAAGTGGTGGTGGAGGTATAACAATTTGAGAAGAAGAAGGTATAGATAAATGAGAAGATATAGGAGGTGCGTATTGTCCGTGAAGTGAAGAAGAATCTTTAGTATTAGAATTAGTATTATTATATTTTTTTTTAATATTAAAAATATTTTTTAAATTTAAAAATGTAGTTAAATTATTATCAGAAATAATGGTAGTATTAGAAAAATTATTAGGATAAATAATATTATCAATAAACTTATTATTTAATTTAGTAATATTATAATTATTAAAATTGATTTTATTATAAAAAAAATCATTATAATGATTTTTAATATTAGGTACAGAGGTATAAATATTATTATCATTAAATAATTTAATAATATTTTGAATAGTTATTTCTTTATTTTTACCTTTTTTTTGTAATTTATCATTACTAAAATAATCAATATAATCATCATGTAGATAAGATATATTAATACTATTTGATCTTTTAAAATAAACAATATTATAATAATTAATAAATATAATTAAATTTTTAGCATTAATAATTAAATCATTAAAATTATAATTATTAAATAGTAGATATAAATTATTAAAAAGTTCAATATTATTATTATAATATTCTATATTATCATTAATATTTAATTCTAAAAATAAAAAAATATTAATTAAATAATTAGAACAATATAAATATAAAAAAACTAATATATTTTCAGTATTTAAATTTTCAAAACTATTAATTTTATTATAAATATCATTAAATATTTTTTGATAAAATAATGATTTTTTATATAAAAATTTAATAATACTAGTTTTATTAAATTCAGTTAAATTTAGTTCAAAAGTATTGGAAGTTATATCATTTTTAATAAAATCATTAGTTAAAATTTTATTAATTTTATTATTTTGAAATATATATAAATCTTGTTTTTCGGAAATAGTAATTAATTTATCAGTTAAAATATATTTAGAAGCCATATATAAGTATTCTAATAATAATAAATATAAAATAATTTAAATTAAATATCTTTTTTATAAGCATTAGACATATTTAAATTATTAATATTAACATTAAAATGTTTTAATGCTTCAAGAGCAGCATTATTTTCAGCATCTTTTTTAGAATTACCAGTAGAAGTAGAAATTACAGTATTACTTTTATCTTTAATACAATATTTAAAAATTTTAATAGAATCTTTAATGGAAACTTCAATTTCTAAAAATTTAGGAATATCTTGTAAATGATGTTGCATATAATAAATAAGCATATCTTTATAATTATTTTTAGAAGAAATTAAATCACTAAAATCTAAATTATTTTCAATAATATAAATAATCCATTTATTAGCGATATCATAATTATAATTACTATCTAAAAATAATGCAGCAATAAAAGCTTCAAAAATATCTTCCATAATTTTATAATTATTTCTACCATTAGATTCTTCAACTTGTTTAGAAATTATAGCAAATTTATTAAAACCAACAATATTTGATAAATAACCTAACATTTTACCATTAACAATTTTTGTTCTTATTTTTGATAAAAATCCTTCATTTTGATCAGGATATCTTTCATATAAATAAGAAGAAATGACCATATCTAAAATAGAATCACCTAAAAATTCTAATCTTTCATAAGACATATCTTGTAATGGTAAACAATCATCAGGGCATTTAGAATTACTATTATTAAAATCAATATTTTTCATAGTACAATAAGATTGATGAACAAAAGCTGTACGATATAAATCGATATCATTAAATTTATATTCTTTTTTATCAATACCATTATTATATAATAATAATTCTAAACTATTATTATCTAAAAGTATATTTTTATTGTTATAAGGCATATCTGATATATCTAATTCTTTAGTTTTATTATGTAATGATGCAATTTTATTCATAATTTTAATATTTAAATAAAAAAAATAAAATAAAAATCATTTTTTTTTATGTTAATAATACATAAGGAATTAATACAAATAAAATCTAAATGACTATAAGTGATTATACACCATCTGAAATAGAAATTAGATCATTAGGGGTAGGATTAATAAATACAGAATATTTAGATCTTAATTCAAGAGAATATCTTGTAGTAGGAGATGTTAATAATTATACAAGAAATGAAACAGTATTAGAAATAGGACAACAACAAACAACAAATTGGAATAGTGTAATAAATTATTTAAGATGGATAAAAATAGGAGAAGTAGAACCATTAATAGGAAATGAAATAATAAATGAAAATTTATCAAATGCATTACTAAATAAAAATGAATTTAATCAAGATGAATTTGATAATTTTTTAATATTAGATAGTATTAATCAAGGAGATTATATTAAATCAGGAAATTTTTATTATAAACCAGAAAATATTAATGATATATTACCAAAAGATATTAAATATTCAATGATAGTAAATAACACAGGTATAGGATTAAATACATCACGAAATCAATTTGATTCAAATTTTGCATTAAATGATATATCAGGAATATATATAGAAAATGGAGATATTGTATGTAAAGGAACAATATCTGCAAAAAATATTAAAATAATAAATGATGAAGGAGTACCATATGTATTAAGTGATATAATAACCGAACCAGAAAAAATAATAGAAAATTTAATAAATGCAATAAATGAAAATGTTAATATAAGTAAATTTAGTCAAGGATGGAATACAGAATATATTAGTGGTCAAACTAAAATAGTAAGAAATAATATATATACAAATAATTATATAAATATAGGTGCTGGAGATATAGATACAATTAATAATTTACATCCAGTCAATATTGTATCTGATACAGCAACATATACAATAGAAAATATTCATATAGCTATAAAAAATAAAGCATTAGCACAACCAATTACATATAAAAATAGTTTAGGTGAAAATGTTTATATTAAAGAACCTTCAAGTTTTAAAATGGGTATAATTGGTTCTGATAATAATTCACCTGCAATAATTTCAACAACTTATGGAATGCCTTTAGAATTTCATATATCTAAATCTTCACATAATATTAATAAATTATATAATATTAATGATATAAGATATGATAATCCACAATATAATGATAATACAATAAAACCATCATTATTAATAACAAAAGATGGGAATGTTTGTGTAGGTAATAATGAAATTGAAAAATTAAATAATAATGAATATAATTTTCAAGTATCTGGTACATCATTATTTGATAAAATATATATTAAAAATGATAATACAAATATTGAATTAGATGATTTATATATTAGAAAAACTGGTGTTAATTTAAATGCAGATGATATTGGAACTGGTAATTTTAAAAATGGTGATTATATATTTGATAGTAATTTAACTATTAATAATAATTTATTTGTTAAAAATAATTTAAATATTGAAAATAATTTAAATATTACAAATGAATTTAATGCAAATAAAATAAACATTCAAAATTTAAATATTAATTCAGATGAAATATCAATAATAGATTCACCTGTTCAATTTAAAAAAAAAATTATATATGAAAATGAACTTAATATAGATGGTACATTATATTATCAAAATTATAGATTAAATGCTTTAAATGTTGAGAAAATAGAAAATTTAATTGTTAATCAAGATGGAACATATACAACTGAATTTGGTAGTAATTTAACACAAAATGATTTAGAAGGAAATGTTGTATTATATTATGGTATAAATCAAGATAGTACAGTAAATATAAGTAGTAGTAATTTAATAGTACCAGGTAATTTAAGTATAGGATTAACAAATCAAGAAAGTTTTAATAATAATAATTTAACTATAAAAAATAATGATGTTAATAATTTTGAAATATTAATAGAAGATTCAGAATTATTAGAAAATAGTACAATTTTAAATAAAACATATATTGGTCATATTAATTTAAATAAAAATTTAAATGATAAAAGTTTAATTTTTAATACTAATCCAAATGGTAATTTAAATATTAAAAGAAATATATATTTTTATCCTGGTGAATCAATTGATAATATTAGTAAAATAGATAATAATAATCCTACATTATCTATATATCAAACTAATAAAGTTGGTATTAATTTAGATATTAATATAAATCCATCACACGAATTACATATAAATGGTGATATATTAACAAATAATATATATATTAATAATAATAATAAAATTAAAAAAGCAAATATATTTTTAGAAAATGAAACTAATTTATTTAATAATACATTATATACAACATATTTTTTAAATACAGAAAATATTCATAATGATAATAATATTAATAAATATTTTATTAATTTAAATCATAAAATTTCAGATACAAATTTTTTAAATAATTGTAAAGGATTAAATGTTGATTATGGTATAAATAGTATTGATGGATATTTTGAAAATAATATTAGATTAGCTAATTTTAAATTTATAAATGGTGAAGCTACTGATATTATTAGAACTTCTTATATTAATGCTAATTTATTAATTGGTATTAATGATTTATCTGATAATAGTAAAGATTATTTTAAACTAAATAATAAACCATTAATGATAAGAAATATTACAAATAATGATAATAATGATTCAATAATAAGATTATATAGAGGTGTAAATAATGATATAAATAATTTAAATTCTATAAAAAATTCATTATATACTGGTATAGATTTTTGTGAATGGAATTCTAAAATAGGTAATAAAGAAAAAGATAAATGGTATATTTATAGAAATCATTTACTTCAAAATAAAGGAGATAATTATCCAGGTGCTTTACAAATTGGTTATACTGATAATGAATTACATCCTACTAAATCTGGATTAGATATTTTATATCGTAGAAATCAAAATATATCAATTAATGAACCTGTTTCTGATAATGATACAAGAGATTATTATTTTGTATTTAATAAACCTAATAATACTGATTTATTTCCTAATAATAATATTAATGATTTAAATGATTTGGAAACTTTAACTGTTTATGGTAATATTAAAATTTATGGTACTATATTTTGCGATGAAATACAATCACAAAATGGTACAAATATAGTAAATACAACAAATACAAATAATCAACAAACATCAACTAATAATAATTTAAGTTTAGAAGATATAATAAATACAAATGATGTTAATTTAAATGGTTATAATATAAATTTATTATATAATAATAGTTCAATTATTGCTAATTATGATAATAATATTTTAAATTTAATTAATAATAATTCATATGATAATGTTATATTTTATAATTATAATAATTCATCAGTTTCTTCATTTATAAAACCTTATAATAATAATAATAAAATTTCATATTTTGATTTAAAAACAACTTATTTTAGTTATGATGATAATAATAATTATACTAGTAATGTAGATATAAATTATATTAAATTTTGTGTTGAATCAATTGATTATATTGATTTAAATAATTTAAATAATTTAGTTAAACCTTCATTATTTTCTTTAAAAAATAATGAAAATAGTAAATTAATTTCATTTTATAATACTTTAAATCATACATATATTAATATTGGTACTCATAATAATAATAATTTTAATAATGCTTTTACAAGTAATATTTCATTACATATTGAAGATAAAAGTTCTTATTTATTACAATTAACTAATTATGATGAAAATAATAATTCAAAAATTAATTTACATAATAAAAATAATGACATTAATAATTATTGGATAATAGATGGTCCAAATTATAATAATAATAATTTAAATTTTAATTATGCTAAAAGTTTTGATAATTTAGGAGATACTATTATACCAAATACAGATACTATTAATAATATTTTAACATTAACTTCTAATAATACTATTGGTATAAATAATAATAATCCTGAATATACTTTAGATATTAATTCTGATAATAAATCTGCTTTAAAAATTACTAATAATTATATTAATAATAATTATAATAATGATAATTATTATGTTATTAATGTTAATAATTCTAATTTAGTTATTGAAAATACATTAAATATTAATAATAATTCTAATATTATTTATAATAAAAATTTTAATATTGATTCAATATTTATACCTGATTATGATATTACTAATAAATATATAAATCAAAATATTAAAAATAAAAACGATTTTATAAAATATAATAATTATAATAATTTAATTGATTTAGATTTAAAATTTTATATTGAAAATGTAATATCAAATCATAATATTAATTTTGATAGTATTAATCAAAATTATTTTAAATTTAATAATTACTTAAAATATAATGATTTTGATACTAATATTATTGATATAAATAGTACAATTAATATACCATCTTTTTCATTTGAAAATACAGATATAAATGAATATGAAATTTCAAATAGTAATTTAAAAACAGAATTTTTTACAAGTAATTTTAATGTTGTTTTTAGTGATAATAATACTCATAATTTTAATATTAGTAATTTATATCATTATATAGATGGTTTATATTTTAATTCAACAATTACTAATTTAAATTATGAATTTAATAATGATAAAAATAATTTATTTATAGATTCATCTAATTTTTTATTATCTGATAATAAAGATATTAATACTATTAATACATATGTATATGAATA
>CERI01284300.1_pt1 | contig 19940 bp, 19 predicted proteins | sample 350261 | NCBI WGS metagenome assembly CERI01 (sample SAMEA2620979, study PRJEB7988) | marine metagenome | isolation source: saline water (ENVO:00002010), including
GCTCAATTGGCTTGATTTATGCACTGAAAAAAATTTTTTTAAGATATTTTATTAATTTTATAATAGAAATGTAGTTAACAAATCTCAATTTCGTACCTAGAAAATTCCTCTTTTGATATTTTACCTAACTCTAAAAAACCATTTTTAGCAATTTTAATTGTATGTAAGATATTTTCTTCAAACATTGAATTTTGCCACTTCCAAACTTCGCTTATATTTAGATCTGCTACTTTTTCTTTAAAGCTTTTCTCTAAACAAAGTTCGTTATTAAATACCACTTGTCTTCCAAATTGAGTTTGAAAATTATTTGTTGTTAGAAAAGATGAATTTAAGTAATCACTTTTAAAATACACATAATGACCTCCTTTCATAATATGGTCTAAAGTTACCAAGGGCCATTTTTTTTCATCTAAATCTTTTATATCACTTAGATCGTAAATCTTGCCGACAACAGTAATTTCTGAGCTTGAACCTTCTTTCTCTAAGCTTTCATAAATATGATTTATATCGTGGATATTCTCCAGTTTATAGTTGTTATATAAGATGTGTTTTATTCCTGCTTTTCTAGCATATAAAGTTTTATTTATCGCCTCTATTAAACTTTTCTGGTTTGTTTTAGCAGACATGCTCATTATATGCAAATGAGCTCTATCTAAACCACCAATACAAGCACACATGCCATGTTCAAATACAACACTTTTTCTAGATAATTCATTTTTAATTATATTTTTTAGCTGAGAAACAAGAAAATAAAGTTCTTCTTTTTGATCATTTTCAATCAGACCATACGAGGGAATGAATTCTTTTGAAATAATTAACATATATCCCTCTGTAAAAGCTCCATAACCCGAAATAACAAAGAAGTTTTTTGAGTGCGCAATTAACCTATTATATTTATCAACCTTTTTAGGAAATTCTTTTCTCTCTTTAGAGTTTTTTAAAAATTCTAACCAGGATAGCTGATCAATTGGTTCTTTCATTGTTAAATTTCTTTGCTAAGTTTTTTTACAACTTTATATATATTATTAGTAATTGCTTTAATAATAGTTTCTCTAGTAGGATTAAAGTTATTTGATATGACACCAGGAGAAAAAATATCTTTACTAAGCTTAAAATTTTTATCTGTAAAAAAACCACTCTCATCATATTTATTTGTAATATTTTTCAGTGAATTTATGAGAGAAGATTCATTGGTTACTTCATAAATATTGACAGGTCCAGATACATTATTTACCAAGTCCCCCTTTAAGATCTTACCTTTTTTAGTTATTACATTAAATTTATCTTTATTTTTTTTTACAAATGTGACTTTATCACTTATAAAAGTTATTTTGCCTAATTTATCTAATCTCTCTTTAGAGTTTACAGTTTCGGGATAAGTGTATCTTGTAATATTTCTAATTTTTGCAAAAATTGATGAATTATATTCTTTTTTTCCTTTAAATGATAATTTTTTGTAACACTTAGTAAGAATTTTCTTTTTTAGAATAAGTGTCCAAATATCATATTTATTAAAACCTTTTTTTTTTGAGTGAGTAAATTCATTTTTAATTAATGATAAAATTTTATTGGGTGTTTTAATTTTATTAATTTCTGAACTTATAAGGAATTTAAACTTATATCTTAAATAATCTTTTGATAACACAGCCTTCTGTAATGACTCATTTTTCGAGGCTATACAATAAATCTTAAAGTTAAGTTTCCTCAATTTTATTATATTTTCTAATTTTTGCATTGTTTCAAGAAACCCAGCTTTATTTCCAATAAAAATTAAACTTATTTTTTTTAATTTTTTTAATTTCATTAATTTATTAACCAAATTTTGCGTTCCTCCCTCTGAATAAAAATCCCAAATATAATTATTTGATTTAATAAAATTTGATTGTATTTTTTTTGGTGGAGGCAAACCTAAGCCTAATATTATTTTTTTTACCTCAATTTTTTTAGTTTTAATTTTTTTTTTAACGAGGTGAATTTTTTTTGTTTTTTTTTTAAATGCATACTTATTAAAATATGAATTACTAATAATAGTATTTTTTTTTTTACAAATTAATTGATCAACATTCCCATCAAAAAAATCAATTTTTAATGAAGGGTTCTTATTTTCAATGACACTCAAAATTTTTTCTTCAAGATAAAATGAATAAAATAATCTAGGAAGATAAATTTCTAAAAAATTATTTGTTGATATTTTTTTTAACCAATTGTTTAAATTATATGATGGATTACTTGATAAAAAATTACAACATTGGTTAAATTTTTCAGTTCTACTAATCCAATTTATAAAATTTGGATGTGAGAGTCTTAGTGGATTATTAAAGAAACCATATTTTGATTTATTTATACTATACGCAACTCCTCCTGGAATATTTTTTATATCTTTATCAATAATTACAATTTTAATTTTTTTTTTTTTTAACTTAAGTTTATTGATACTATAAAGTGCTTCAGACCCAATTACACCAAAACCAATTATTGCTAAATCATACGAGAGCATAAATCAGAATGACTTATATTATAAATTAAGTTAATAACAATAAATTTTAAAAAAAATGTTTAAAAAAATTAAAATTGCAATTGATAGTCCCGCTGCAAGTGGCGCAGGCACTCAAGCAAAATTAATATCCAAGCACTATAATTTGTTTTATTTAGATACCGGTAAAAGTTATAGAGTTTTGGCAAAGGAATTTTTAAAGAATAAGAATAAAATAAATCTTAATAAATTTAAAATTAAATTAAATAATTCAAAAATTAAAGATTTCTCAAATAAAAATCTTTTATCAAATAAAATAGGGTTAGTAGCTTCACACTTGGCAAAAAACATAAAAATTAGAAAAATTGTTGATAGGTTTCAAAGAAAAATTGTGAAAAATATCCCAAAAAAATACAAAGGAGTATGTCTAGATGGAAGAGATATTACTTATAATATTATGCCTGATGCAGATGTTAAAATTTTTCTAACGGCATCTTTGAAGACAAGGGCTTTAAGAAGAACAAAAGAATTAAGAAAAAATAATTATAAGATTTCATTTTATAGCGTTTACCAATCTATAAGGGCAAGAGATAAAAGTGATTGGACTAGGAAAATAGCTCCATTAAAAATTACAAATGACGCTCATAAAATTAATACAACAAATTTAACAATTAAAAAAACTTTTAATAAAATTAGAAAAATAATAGATGGAAATTTTTCTCTCTAGATTAAGATATATTTCTTAATTACATAAAAGTATACGAATTCAAAAATACCTAGATAAATTATTAAAATATTAAAATCATCCAATAATATTGCATTATTTAAATCAAGATTTGTACTTAAAAATATTATTGTTAATAATGTAATAGTCATATTGTATAAAAATTTCTTTTTATAAGGAATTATTTCTTCTCTTGTAAAAAATATTAAATTTCGTAATTTCTCAAAGTTATAAAATAAAAAAATGAGAGCAAAATAAATTAAAAATTTTATTTCAATATTGCTATTTAGTAAAAACAAAAACAAAATTATAATAATATTAATAAAATAAAAAGTTACAAAATTAAAAATTTTTCTAAATATCTTGTCATTTTTTTTTTGGATTTTATTATTATTCTCTAAAGTTTTAAAGAATTTATTTTTAATAAAAAAACTGAAAAAATCCCCAATCTCAATCATAAAAATTAAAATAAATACTATTTGTAAATTACTCACATTCCCAAGAAAATAGTAGAATATAATTGTTGTTAAAAAAATTAACTTATAAAAATCAGAAATAATTACATTTATTAAAAATTTTTTAAAAAAGAAATAAAATCTCATATCTCCAAAAGGATGCACCTTTTTGATTTTAGAAAAATTAATATTTGAAAAAAAAGTAATAAGGATAAATTCAAAAATACAAATAAATAATAAGAGAGTTTCAATTTCATTGGTTTGAAAATAAAATGTATATGACAAAATCAATAATGTGATAACTGTTATATCAATTTTAAATAAATTTTTTTTTATTAGGAGTAATAGAATTGAATTAAAAATTACAAATGGAATTATGTATAGATCAATGTTTTTAAAAAAAGATATATCAGAAAATATTTTAAAAAGAGTTATAATAAAGAAACAGCCAATTAATAATATAATTGATGATTTATATATTAAGCAAAAAAATTCTGTATTATCTTTAAGTAATTTAAAGTTTTTAAGAAATAATTCAGATATAAAAATATTGTTAAAACAGATATCTCTTAAATATAAAAAAATAATAATTACTAAAAAATTCTCACTAATATTATAATCACTCGAATATAAAAAAAAAATTATTAAAAATATTAGATAGTTGTAAAATTTGTAAAATATTTTTTCAAAATTTTTTACCATTACCATAATATCATGCATAGATTATATCGGAGTCTAAAAAGTCATATCTATTGTTATTACGCATTAAAATACTGAGGATACTTAAATTACTTTGACATAGTAAACTTTCTTCACATTTTGACAAAAGAATTGCATCAATTAGTGCTGTTTTACAATTTTGAATTTTGATTTTTTCATTTTCGTATAAAGATGCCACATGTAATGCCTCATTATTTTTTTTTAAGTTTATTTTTCTTTTAATTAATGAATTTGTAAAGTTTTTTTTCATTAAATCATTAATATAATAGTCATCCGTAGCTAAAAAAACTTTTTTAAATTTTTTTTTATTCTTAATGGACTTTATCTTTTTTAAAATTTTGGACTGGAATTCTGAAATATAGTTTGTCCCTTTTGAATGAACTTTAAATTTATCAGTCCCTCTTATGTGAATAGAAAGAGTTTTTCTTGTAATATTTTTTTTATAAAAATAATCACTTTCTCTTAAAATTTTAGGTTTAAACTTAATATATTTTTTGAAAATTTTTCTAAGCTGTTCAATTTTTTTGAAATTTTTCAAGTTATCAACTCCATTCTTAGAAGTGTACAATAATTCGTTTTTAATTTTTTTATTATACTCTAATGAATAATCATTTAATTCTATTTTTTTTTTGATTTCTCTCTCAAGTTCTTGATATGGTTGTAGAAAAAATTCTTCCCATAAATTTTTACTTTTTGAGTTTGTATAAAAAAAATTATTAAAGTTAAAGTGAATGATCTCGTTTTTTTTTTTTAAATTAAGTCTATTTAAAGCATATATGATATGATCTCCTATCCCAGCTAATTTATTATATTTGACTACGATTAATTTCAAATTAGATATCTTTTTTATTAAAAAAAGTTATTTCAACCATATCGTAAAGTTTCTCATTTTTAAAATATTCAACAGGTTTTATTACTTTGTTGTTTTCAAAATGAATAACATTATGACTTTTTAATATTTTACTGAAAATATTCTCAACATATTCAAAGGCTAAAGGATTGAGTATTGAATTAAGGTGATGAAATTCAATAATTATTATCGAAAATTTTTCAATTAACTTTTTATCTAAATTGTTTAAAAGGTCGTATTCACCACCCTCAATATCTATTTTTAATATACCTTTCTGAATATCTAAATTTATAGATGTTAAATTTTTCCATTTATCAAAAGAAATAAAGTCTTTAGATGAGCTATTTCCAATAAATTTTTTTAGAAAATGAAAATTTTTATGCTCTAGGGGTGGTTTTTCAACAGAGTAATCTGCCATAAAGCATTTAATCCCTCTCTCTGCTAAATCATATTCAAACTTTATTAAATCTCCAACCCCAGCTGTCATACAAAACTCAATATTTTTTAAATTTTTTGGAACAAAATAACCACCATCTTTTTCTTCTCCAAGCCTTATCATGTCAATATTATGTGAAATCGGGTTCATTTTTTTTAAAAATTCCCTTAATTTTTCTTCCTTAATAGTTTGCCCAACAAAAATTTTAAATTTAAAAAAAATTTTTTTAATAAATGATCTAATTGAGAAAAAAAACATTGTTTTACTCTACTTTATATAATTTTTTTTGCCAATTAATTGTCAATTTTAAACCTTTTTCAAGTGGCAAAAGTATTTTTTTTCCAAATTCATCCTCATATTTTTTTATACTTACGGTGGCTCTGTTTGGAGCACCCATGCTATTTTTTATTTCCTTAGGTATAAACAATTTTGATTTTGTTAATTTTGATATTTTTTTGGCTAGATTTTTTATACTTATAATTTCCTTACCTCCTATATTATAAATATCACCTTTACCTTTAAATAGAATATTAATTAACATTTCTACAGCATCTAGAACGTAAATGTATGATCTTATATTTAGACCAGCATCAAGCATATTTATCTTCGATTTTTTTAAAGCCTTTTCAATAAATTGGTATAGAACTCTTTTATCATCTTTTTTATTACCAGGTCCATAAGCAAGACAAAGTCTTACTGATTTTGCATTTAATTTAAAATTTTTTTTAAAAATATTTACTAATGTTTCTCCAGCAAGCTTAGATTGAATATAACAAGCTCTAATATGATTAGTATTAGTAGTACCTATTTTATTCTCATAATTTTGTTTATTAATTCCGCTATAAACTTCGCTTGTGCTCAAATATAAAAAACTACCATTTTTTTTTGTTTTTTCTAATAATCTTTTTAGTACCGAAGTATTTAATTCAAATGTTTCAAGTGGCTTACTTAAAAATTTTAAAGGTTGGCCGTAGCTAGATAAATGTATTATGTAGTCATACTTTTGATTTTTAAATTTAATTTTAGTTATATCCTGTTTTATAAAGTTAAATGTTTTTTTTTTTTTCAAAGATTGTAAATAATTTGGAAGTTTGGTTTTATGGACCAAATCAATTTTTTTTGGAGGAAATTTGGAATTTAAAGAGTGATAAAAGAAGCCTATAAAATAGTGTCCGATCAAACCTGTAGAACCAGTAATTAAAATTTTTTTATTTTTAAGAAACTTGTATCTGTTTTCATTATAGATTTTTTTTGTAGGTAAAATCACAAGTTCTTGAAAAGTTTTTTTCATCTTAGCTTTATCAATTTATCTATTTTTTTTTTGATATTTTTCATAAAAAAACCATTTTTAATATCGTGATCTTTTTTTGAACCATAATTAGTCAGAAATTTATAAGGTACGCTTATGTTTTTAATAATTATTCTTCTTTCAAATATTTCTAATAATTTTGTCGGTAAATATGATGAATAAAATGGTTCAATAATTAAAAACTTATCTATATTTTTATTTATTTTCTTTAAATTTATAGTATCAAGCGGCCTTAAAGTAGTAATATAAATCATATTAATATTATAAGATTTTAACAAATCAAAATCTATGTAATCTAATACTGGACCTACGAGAATAAGAGTAAGTAAATTACCTTTTTGAAGGTGTGCAACTTTTCCAAATTTCACATTCACTGGTTCTTTATTTTCTTTATCTGTAAGTCTGAAATAAAAAGGATTTTTATACTTAAAAGTTTTAAAAAAAATTTTTTCAAATTCCTTAGAATGTCCTGGTACAACAACTTGCATATTTGGGATGTTTAACATCAAATTAACATCCTCGGGACAATGATGTGTACATCCTAGAGCAGCATAATCATATGAACTTCCTATTGAAACAAATTTACCTCTTAATTTTTGATAACCAAAATCTATTTTTATTTGCTCAAATCCACGGTTTACAATGAAAGGAGCAATTGTGTGGATTATGGGAATAAACCCCATCTTAGATAATCCTGCAGCAAAACTAATTGTTGCTTGTTCTAATATTCCAAAATTTTTTGCTCTTTTAGAAAATTTTTTCAATAAATTTCTAAACCCAAAAACCCCAATATCTCCTAGCAACAAAAAAGAATTTTTAAACTTTTTAAATATACTTTCAGTAGTAATTACAAATTGTTTTCTCATTTTTTAAAAATTTCAGTTTTAATTTTTTTTAAAACTGTATCGTCTATTTTCTTATGATGCCACTCATGCTGATTAAGTTCCATAAATTTTACTCCTTTACCTTTAATGGTATTTGCAATTATTGCTAATGGCTTAGAAGTTTTTTTTTTAAGAACTTTAATTAGATTTTTTTGATTATGACCATTTATCGTTACAACATTCCAATTGAATGATAAAAATTTTTTTTTAATGTCATCAATTTTTATTGCTCTATCAGTTGATTTATTTTTATCTATAATACAAACTAAATTGTTTAAGTTGTGATTGCTTGCAATTAAACAAGTTTCCCAAATAGTTCCCTCATTACATTCTCCATCACCAACTATACAAAAAACTCTAGATTTAATTTTTAATAGAATTTTTGCGTATGAGATTCCAGCCGCTATAGGCATTCCATGACCTAATGAACCCGTTGATGCCTCTACACCTTTAACTTTATTTGAGTCGGGGTGACCACCAAAATCACTATTGTAACTCAAATATGTATCTAATTTGTTTTTTTTTATTATTCCTTTTTTTTCTAATACAACATATTGAGCTAGTGATGCATGACCTTTACTTAGAATAAAATGTTCTCTATTTAAGTTTTGATTTTTAATATTATTTAAATTCATGAATTTGTCATAAACTACCCAAACTATATCAAGAATTGAAAGAGCACTTGGTACATGGCCTTCTCCAGATTTGGAAGCTAATTCGCAGATTCTATATTGAAGTTTTTTTGTGTCGTACATTTTATATAATATTTAAGCTTTTATATATATTGAGACATTTTTAAAGGATAAAAAATATATATTATAAAAACATTGAATTAAAATTAGATATAGTTACGTAGAATTACAAAATTAATATATTATCAAAAATATGAAAGTAAAAATTTCAAAAATTCTTGGACTAAAAAAAATTTATCCTTTGACAAACTTTAAAGATAAAAGAGGAAGATATTTAGAAACTTTTAATAAGTTAAATTATCAAAAAATTATAAAAAAAAATTTTGTTGAAGATGATGTTTGTTTGAATAGAAGAAACGTCTTTAGGGGAATTCATGGTGACAATTCAACGTGGAAATTGGTCTCATGTTTGTATGGAAAATGCATATCTATTATTGTAAATAATGACAGAAAATCAAAATTATTTGGAAAATATGAAAAATTTATTTTATCTCCAAATAATTATTTCCAAATTCTAATACCCCCCAAACATGGAAACAGTTTTTTTGTAACAAGTGAATATGCCATTTATCATTATAAACAAACTAAGTACTATGGTGGGCAGAAAAAACAATTTACTATAAATGTGAAAGATCCTCTTTTTAAAATAAAATTTCCCCATAAAAAATTAATTATTTCAGCAAGAGACCAAAAAGCAAAATATTTTAGTCCAAAATAAATTATAATTTTTCTAAAATTGAATTTAAAAAATTGAATTCTTTTTCAAGATTTGGTTCTTTTAGAATCAAAGGCTCATCTCCAAATTTTTTTAAATTTTCATTACTATTAATTAGTTCAATTAATCCCCTAAAATCATCATTCATATAATCATTTAAATTTATCAAACAATTTATGTTAAAATCTTCTTTTACATTTTTATCACACCATGTAATGGGAATTGTTTTTGCATAAAAGGAATCGGGAATTTTTTCATCATAGTAACCTGGAAGTAAGATATTATGAGGACAAAGGTTAAATCGATAATTTTTTAATACATCAATTTTTTTTAAGTTACTAGAGTTGTGATTTTTTATTCTTTTATCAAAAAATTTACCAAAACCATCAACCTGATTAATGTTTTTTAGTTTTTTATAAAATATATTTCTAGGATAATTCAAATGACTCGTAATAAAGCAAATTTTATTTTCTTTTTTCATAAAATCATTACCTTGTGGCCTCATTAATTTATCAATCGAATAAAGTTTGCCAAATCTTTTTCCATTTAAAAAGTTATTCTCACGTTTTAACCCTTTATCTGACCAATCAATAAAATCTTTCCAAATTGGAAATCGTAAATGATTTGCGTAATTAATACCTAGTAAAGTTGTTATATGAAAACTTTCCTCAAAATCATAATTATCCAGATATCCTTCCTCTGAAAAATAAATTTTTAATGGATTATATTTTCTCTTTAAATTAAGGAATTCTAGATTTGGCAATAGGTTATTTACAAGATTGTTCTTTTTTAATTTATTTATAGTTTTTCCTAATAAGGTGCCGTTGTTATAGGGACCGATAAATAAAATATCAGCATTATGTGGTTTAGAAAAAATTATTTTTTTTTTTGAAATTTTTTTTAAAATTAGAAAAATTATACTCTCTTGAATGTTATGAGACCAAATTGATGAAATTTTAATAGCATTATTTTCCAACATATGTTTTTATAACTAAATAAAAATATTTTTAAATTAAGTAATGTTTTTAGTTATATCAAAAATTTAATTAAAACATAAATATATAATGAAATTAAGGATAAATAAGCAAATTCTAAGTGACATAATTAACTTAGAACAAAATGTTTTTAAACCTTTAAAAAAATTTTCATCTAAAATTGAGGTAAATTCGATATCCAATAATTTTCTTACTGAAAATAATTTATTTTTTCCTATACCAATCCTATTTCCGATAGATAAAGAAACCAGAAAAAAAATCATCAAAGAAAAAACTATTGATATTTTTTTCCTAAATAAATTCGTAGGTAAAGTTAAAATTAATGAAATATTTCAAATAAATAAAAATCAAATAAAAAAAATTTATGGATTTTATAGCCTGAGACACCCTGGAATTAAAAATTTTTTTAATACTGATAATTTTTATATAGACTGTAAAGTTATCAATTTTAATAAAAAAATATTAAATCAGTTTAATTTTATTGACCCTATCTCAATTAAAAAAAAAATAAAAAACCAAAGCTGTGCTGGATTTCATACAAGAAATGTTCCTCATAATGGTCATATTTGGATACACAATTTTGGAAAAAAATATTGTAAACAAATTCTTATTCAGCCGATGGTAGGGCAATATAAAAAGGGAGAATTTAATGAATCTTCTTTAATAGAAACAAATAAAATAGCAGCGAAGTTAGATAATAAAAAATCAATATTTTCATCTTTTTTTTCTTATCCTAGATATGCTGGCCCTAGAGAAGCTATTTTTCATGCAATTGTAAGAAAAAATTATGGCTGCACCCATTTTCTAGTTGGTAGAGATCACGCTGGATATAAAAATTATTTTAAAAAATATTCATCTCAAAAAATGTGTACAAAATTTGAGAGTAGAGTAGGAATTAAAATTTTAATTTTTAAGGAACCATTTTTATGTAAAATTTGTAAAAAAGTAATTAATAAACAATGCAAAAAATGTAAAAAAACAACAAAAGTTCTTATCAGTGGAACTAAAATAAGGAGACTTATAAGAAACAATAAGGTGGTCCCAGATTATTTAATGTTTGATAAAATTTATGAAAAAATAAATAAATACTCATTAATTAATTAAATTTATTAAAGATGAGACTGTTACATCTAATGATTTGCCATTGTTATATAAATATTGATCTTTAAAGTTTTTGATTTTATTTTTATAATTTAATTTATTTTTTTCAAAATCTTTAATTATTTCATCTATATTATCTATATTCTCATTATTTATTATAATTCCTATTTTATCTCTACTAAAGTGTTCAAAAGTTTCCTCGAGTATTTTATCTCCATGCTTTATTGAACTATTTCTTATTCTTTGTTTGGTATCTATGAAAAATGATGGTTTTTCTTTAGATAAACTAAATTCCATTCCAGCACCAGACCAATCAGTGATTAATATTCTTGCCTCTAAAAAAACATTGTTATTATCTTTATCTGAATTTAATCCAAATTTTTCATACCATGCAAATCTAGACACTATTTCTTTGATTTTTTTTTTATCTTTATTAAATGACATTGGATGAGGTCTAAAAATTATAGAAAACTTTTTTTTTATTAAATAATTTATTAAATCTAACAAAATTTGAGAATAAAGCGAACTGTCATCGCCCCATGTTGGTGCAATTAAGATCTTATTTGTTTCATTCATTTCTAAAAATTTTTTCTCTAATTCTTCAATTTTAGGATAACCAATTTTAAAAATTTTTTTGTTCTTTCCAATAAATTTTTTTTCTATTTCATTTGTATGAACTTTTGATGGACTAAAAAATATATCATAATTATCAAATGATTTTTCTTTGTAAGCAACATTTACACTTATAAGTGAGTGAAAAATATAAATATATTTTTTACAGAAAGGAGATTTATTGATAATACCAGAGCCTAAATCTGGCATTGTTAAAATTAAATTCTCACATTTTAGGTTTGAAAAAAAAAATTGTAAGAAAAGAAAGTTCGGAATTAATACAGTCTTAAGATTATGGTTATTGTATTTTAAAAAGAAATCATTTTTATCAGCAGTAACAAATGTTAATTTGATATTTTTTTTAATAAGTCCATCAATTATATTTTTAAAAAAATAGCTATAATTGTTATTTTCTGAAAAAAAAACTATTTTTTTGTAATCCAAGTCAATTTGATTAAATTTTCTAATTTCAAGAAATGATCTAAAAAAATTATTCATCAGAATAATATAAGAATGTTTCCAGAACTTTATTCATTTCTGATACATAAATTTTTTTTGGTAAAATTGAATTCTTTACTTTTGAATTGCAATTAAAAATAATTCTAAATGTGTTTATTAAATTGATTGTATTTAACATTTCATTACAATTAAAATTTTTACTAATTGCAAAAATTGAGGAATTATAATCTAAAGCAAGCTTATCTTTACTTGATAATTTAATACCATTATTTTCAGCTAATTTTTTGGGACGTAAAAGTGGTCCATTATCTGAAATTAAAATAATTAGAGCATCTTCGTTATTTTTTCTGATTTTTTCAATTGAATAAATAATATCTTTATTAACACACTCAACATTATCATAATATCCATTTATTCTTTTGTCATGATCTTTAATTAGGAAATTATTTACAGTCAATTCATTGTAAGAAACTTTTTTCCAGTTGCAATTTTTATCTACAATATAGGGAGCGTGTGGAATACCAAAAACTATTGTATTAAAAGTATTTTTTTTTGTCTTGGAAATTATCTCCGACAAATCTTTTTTTATAGAATTATTATCATCATTTAAATTATCGTTATTTAAAAAATTTACCTTTAAAATTCTTTTAAAATGTTTCGCAGCAGAATAAAGACTATTGTAATAATAGATTGCTTCAAATAAACTTAAATCCTCATTAAGATTTTGAAATTTTTTTAACCTTTTGCAAAATTTATTTTTACTTAAATAGTCATAATAACATTTATATAAATTATGATCGTAATTATTTTTTGATAAAGTTTGCATTACAAAGCCTTTTTCTATCAATTGAAAATTTTTCTTTAAAATTTTTTTATTTATACTTTTAAAGTAGTTTGAATTATATAAACTTGGCAATGAAAGAAAGGTACCAGAATAATTAGAGTAAGATTTTTGTTTTAATTCGAAATCATTTTTTTCCAAATAATCATATAGGCTATTTTTTTTGTTATATAATTTTTCAAAATAATCTGGTGAAACATAAGAATCAGCAAGCAGTATAAATACATTTTGAATATTTTTATTTTTAATTATTTTTGCTTCCTTGTATTCCCAAATATTATCTTTTTTGTGATTACGAGCTTTCTTTGAGAAACTATCTACTACAACAATCAACATCAAAGTACTTAGAAAAAAAATAAAATGTTTTGATAATTTTTCAAAATTTATTTTTTTTGAATTTAATAAAAAAATTATTAATGAAAACAAAATCACTATCAGTGATATAATCCTTAAATATTTTAGTTGATCTGCTTTTACAAAGTTAATTATTACTACTCCCTCAAGTATCCCATATAATTGTAAAAATAAAAATATTATACACGATGAAATAAAGCTATTTTTAACATCTTTGATTATAAAATAATTGAATACCCAAATAATACTTAAAATTGATGACTGAAACATTAATGTAAGAAAAATATCTAAATTTTCAAAAACATTGTTATCTTTAGTAAGAATTGCAATAATTGGAATTGCTATTACTAAGGTGTAACAATAGATTTGTTTCAAATAAAAATTTTGAATATTAGGAAGGAGTAATTTGAAAGATTTTATGTATGATTTTATTTGGCTAAATACCAACTTGCTGTAGGCAAACATTGAAAATACAAAAGCTGCAAGTACCTGCCATATTATTGCAAATATGTTTGGATCAATATAAGCATGAGAGATATTTGGGAATAAAAAAATAATAAAAAAAATATAGGTAAATTTCATTTTTTTAATATTCTAAATTCTTCTCCCAGCATAATATTTATTAGTTTGTCTATACCAATTTTTGGTTTCCAACCTAATTTTTTTTTTGCTTTTCTTGAGTCACCCACTAGATTATTAACTTCTGCAGGTCTAAAGTATCTTTTGTTAACTTTAATTATAACCTGTCCATTTTTCACATTTTTTATTTTTTTTGAGTAAATTTTTTTCACTTTTGCTTTTTCATTTATTCCTTTACCTGTCCATTCTAACTTTATACCAATTTGCTTAGCTGCTCTGTTTATAAAATCTTTGACACTGTATTGTTTGCCAGTTGCAATAACAAAATCATCAGGATTTTTTTGTTGCAATATTAGCCATTGCATTTTTGCATATTCTTCAGCATATCCCCAATCTCTTAAAGAATATAAGTTTCCAACAGTTAGTGTTTTTTCAATCCCCATTATGATTCTACACAAACCTCTTATAATTTTTTTTGTTACAAATGTTTCACCTCTTCGAGGAGACTCGTGATTAAAAAGAATACCATTACATGCAAATAAATTATATGACTCTCTGTAATTTACAGTAATCCAATGTGCAAATAGTTTAGAGCAAGCATAGGGTGACCTTGGGTAAAAAGGTGTTGTTTCCTTCTGTGGTATTTGTTTAGACGCTCCAAAGAGTTCAGATGTTGATGCTTGATAAAACTTAATTTTTTTTTTACCTTTTATTTGCTTGATTGCTTCTAATAATCTTAGTGTGCCAAGTGAATTTACATTCACTGTGTACTCTGGAATATCAAAACTTACACCCACATGTGATTGTGCTGCTAAATTGTATACTTCATCTGGCTTTATTTTACTTATTAAGTCTTTCAAACTTAAACTGTCAGTCAAATCTCCAAAATGTAAAAAAAATTTTCTATTTTTTTCAAAATGATCTTCATAAATATGATCAATTCTCGCTGTATTTAAAGAAGACGATCTTCTTTTTAAACCATGAACAATATAATTTTTCTTTAATAAAAATTCAGCTAAGTAGGAACCATCTTGACCAGTGACACCTGTTATGAGAGCAACTTTCGATCTTTTTTTCATTTAATTAATTCCAACTGTTTTAATAATTATATTCTTATTTTTACTATTCATATAAGACCATAAATCGATAATAATTTTTTTCTTATAAGTATTAAAGTTACAAAAATTTTTAAATTTATCATTTTTATAGCATATAAAAATTATATCCACTTGTTTAAAAAAAATTTTTGGATTTTTAATAAACTTCTTACCATTTAAATTTTCAGGAATATTTGTATCATGAAATAAAATTTTATATTTTTTAAATAATTTTTTATAAATTTCTATTGCCGGGGATTTAGTTTCAACCAATGTGTTTTCTTTGTAGCTTATTCCACATATCCCAACTATAGGTTTTTTTTTAATTTTTATATTATTAAAAATTTTAATATATCTATTTATTTGTAAATTGTTAATTTCATCTGTTGATTTTAATAAGGAATAGTTAACATTTTTTTTCTTTAAATATTCAATGAAATTAAGATTGTCTCTTGGAAAGCATGGTCCTGAGTACATAGCCCCTAAAGAAAAATACTTTTTACCTATTCTTTTATCATGTCCAATAGCACTAAGTACTTTTGATATATCAATATTCTTAGTTTTATCTGCAATTTGACTTAATAAATTTGTGTAAGAAATTTTCATAGTAATATAAGAATTTATTGCAATCTTCGAAATTTCAGCTTCTTTTAAGTTTAACATTTTTAATTTAGACATTTTTTTTGGATAAAATTTTTGATAAATATCTTGTAATAGACGGAAACCTTTATTGTTATCTGACCCAATTAAAACTAAATCACTGTTTAAGATATCATTATAGATTGAACCCAAAGCAATTAGATGCGGGTTATAAGTTAAAAGAAAATTATTTCCATGTTTTAAATCATATTTTTTTTCCAACATCTTAATAAATTTTTCACATGAACCAGGATTGACTGTAGAAGTAATATTTATTAAATAATTTTTTTTATTTTTTAAATGAGGGCCAATTTGATTAAGTGAACTTTCTAAATAACTATTATCAAATTCATTATTTTTTTTTGAAGGGGTTGGTAAAACTAAAAAAGAAGCAGAGCTATTTCTGATACCTTCTTCAATTGAATTTACAATCTTAAATTTTTTTTTATTTTTATTTAAAAGTTGGTTTAAATTTGGTTCGATTGATTTTTCATTTTTTTTTATCGATTCAATCACTCTTTTGTTAATGTCATAACCAAGAGTTTCACCTATTTTTTCTGCTATTACTTGAGAAAAAACCAACCCTAACTTTCCTAGGCCAATACATAGTATTTTTGGTTTTTTTGAAATTTTATTTTTATCCATCATAAATCTGTTTAATAGCTTATCATTAAGTATTTTCAATGAATATTAGTAAATTTAAATTATAGTGAATTATTATTTATTATCTTTACCATTTGTAAAAAAAAATTTTTTTCATTATAATAAAATTTAATACCACTTTTTTTTGCAGCGACTTCATCACTTAAATTGTCACCAATCATAAAGCTATTTTTCTTGTTAATGAAAAAATTTTTAAAAATTTTTTTAATCATTAGATTACCTGGTTTTCTTGTCAAACTTTTTTTTTTATATTTAGATATTTTACTTTTTGGATGGAAAGGAGAGTATTGTACGTCATCAAAATATATATTTTTTTTTGAAAGAAAAGTTTTAATTTTTTTATGAAGTAGCACAAACTGCTCTTCTGTAAACATGCCCCTCGCTATACCAGATTGATTTGTTACTAAAAAAATTAAATACTTTTTTTTACCAATATATTTTAAGCCTTTCAGTACACCCGGCTTGAATTTAAATTTATGCCACTGGTACACGTATCCTGTATCATGATTTATTACACCATCTCTATCAAGAAATACCGCAGGTTTTATATCATTATTTTTGTAATAAATTTTTCTTTTTATATTTTCAAAAAACAGTGCAGAAATTATCTCTGTTATCTTTTCTTGATTTTTTTTTAATTTAAAATATTTTTTATTAAATAATAAAGAGCCATCATTATTTCTTTTGAAACTTTCAATATTATTCTTTTTTTTAAAAATATTAATTAGATTAAGATTTGAGTTTGGACCTGTAATAATAAAATCATTTTTTACTTTAGTTTTTAAATTTCTTATTAATTTAATTATTGTATTTGTTTTTTCAAAATTAAAACATTGAATATTAATAAAGTTGATATATTTTTTATCTTGTAAAGAGAGTTCTCTGAAAGATTTATCATAAAAAATCAAAATATTCTTAAAATCATATTTACAAAAATTTCTCAATAGATTTTTAAAATATAATTTATTGGTATTCTTGAATTTTGAACTTTTAAAGTTATTATTCTTTAATAAAATTACCAAATCTAAAGACATTATTAATTAATATATATAGTTTAATTATATTTTGTAATTAATTATAACTATTAATAAAAAATAAGTTATATAATAGTGTCAGACTATTTTACTAAATAAATTAATTACTAATAATGAAAAATAATTTTAAATCCCAGACATTATTTTTCAACAACTATTTTGATAATATGAAAAAGTTGATTGATAAATTAGATCAAAAAAAGTTAATCAATATTTCAAATTTTCTTGAAAAATCAATATACCAAAGAAAAAATATTTTTGTTGCTGGTAATGGAGGGTCTGCCTCAGTAGCAAATCACTTTTTATGTGATTTTAATAAAGGAATCAAAATTTCCTCTAAATACAAAATGTTACCAAAAGTATACTCTTTAAATAACTCAATTGAATTAATTACAGCTATATCAAATGACATAAATTATGAAAATGTTTTTGATTTTCAGTTAGAAAACTATGCAAATCGTGGAGATTTATTATTTGTTTTCAGTTGTTCTGGAACTTCTAAAAATATTTTAAATTTAATCAAACTAGCTAAGAAAAAAAAATTAGAAGTAATTTATATTACTGGATTTTTACATAAAAAATTTAAAACAAAAATTAAATTTCATATTAACTTAGATTGTGAAAATTATGGTATTACCGAAGATATGTTTTCAACATTTATGCATTTAATTTCTCAATGGATAAGATTTAAGTCGTCTAATTATAACAAAAATAAAATTCTTTAATAAATAATTATCAATTTTATCCTTTTTTTTTCATATTTATTCTATAATACATTTGAAATGATATCTCTTATTACAGGTGGCGGTGGTTTTATCGGTAGCCATCTTGCAGAAAGTTTAGTTAAACTAAACCATAAAGTAATAGTTATAGATAATTTCTCAGTTGGTAGAAAAAAAAATTTATCAAAAATTAAAAAAAAAATTAAGATAATACAAAAAGATATTTTAGATAAAAAAAATATTCATAAATATTTCAAAAAAGTAGATAATGTTTTTCATTTAGCAGCTATGGCAGATATTGTTCCAAGCATTGAAAACCCAGAACTTTATTTTGATGTAAATGTCAAAGGAACTTTAAATGTTCTAAATGCATCTGTAAAAAATAAAGTTAAAAGATTTATATATATTGCATCATCATCAAGCTATGGAATTCCAAAAAAATATCCAACTCCTGAAAATTCTCCTATAGATCCACAATACCCATATGCTTTGTCAAAAAGAATGGGAGAAGAATTAGTTATGCATTATTCAAAAATTTACAATTTAAATTCCACATCACTAAGATTTTTTAATGTTTATGGCCCTAGGGCAAGAACATCTGGAACATATGGAGCTGTATTTGGTGTTTTTTTAAAACAAAAACTTTCTGGTAAACCACTCACAGTTGTTGGAAATGGTAAACAATCAAGAGATTTTACATACGTATCAGATATAGTTAATTCAATCACAACAGTTGCAAAAAATAAAAAAATATCTGGAAAAATTTTTAATGTTGGCAGTGGAAAAACTGTTAGTATAAATAAAATTGTTAATTTACTTAAAGGAAAGAAAATTTATATTCCCAAAAGACCTGGCGAACCTGATGTTACTTTTGCCGATATATCAAAAATAAAAAAAACACTAAACTGGCAGCCAAAAATCAATATAGAAAAAGGTATTAATTTGCTTTTAGAGAACATTTCTAGTTGGAAAGATGCACCGTTATGGACACCTAAGAAAATTAAAAAAGCTACAGAAAAATGGTTTATATATTTGGGAAAAAATAAGAAATGAAAAATAATAAAATTTGTAATTCAAACTCAATAAAAAAAATATTAGATAAGATTAGATCAAAAAAAAAAACAATTGTTTTAAGTCATGGAGTTTTTGATATATTGCATTTAGGACACATAAAACATTTCGAAAGTGCAAAAAAAAATGCAGATTTTTTAGTTGTGTCTATAACTAGTGATGAATTTGTAAAAAAAGGCCCTGGTAGACCAATATTCAATGTCGACGTTAGAGCAAAAACTATTGCTGCCTTAAATATTGTAGATGCTGTAATTATAAGTAATTTTGAAACTGCGGAAAAAATTATTAACTTAGTAAAACCTGATATTTATTTTAAAGGACCTGATTATAAGAATCATAATAAAGATTATACAAAAAATATTTTAAAAGAAATAAAATCTGTAAAAAAAAATAAAGGCAAAATCGTTTATTCAAATGATATCACTTATAGTTCAAGTAATTTAATAAATAAAAGTGGAATATTATTTAACGATAATCAAAAAAAATTTTTACAGTCCATTAAAAAAAAATACTCT
>CERI01062795.1_pt1 | contig 19935 bp, 20 predicted proteins | sample 350261 | NCBI WGS metagenome assembly CERI01 (sample SAMEA2620979, study PRJEB7988) | marine metagenome | isolation source: saline water (ENVO:00002010), including
ACCTTTCTTGTGATATTCAAAATAAATTATTGAATTTTATTCAATATGGAGAAATAGAAATTCATAAGTCCATAGATTTATATACATCTGACACAAGGATTATAATATCAAGTTCTAAAACTATAAAGCAGTTAATAGGAGACAAATCTAATAATCCTGATCTTTTTGAAAAATTAAATACATTTCTTATTGAATTACCTAATTTACGTCAAAGGGGTTTGTGTGATATTAAATTATTAGCCAATAATTTTTGTAATACTTTTAGTATTAATGAAAATAAAAGAATTAAAGGTATAACAGAAAAAGCAATGGATATGTTAGTGTGTTATAAGTGGGAAAGAAATATAAGGCAGCTGAGAAATTATGTGCTTAAAGCTGTAATTCTATGTGACGATGATTATTTGGATTTAGAACATTTTCCTGATATTGCAAATGATAATAAAGATTTAAAATTATCAAATAGTGATTACAATAGGTTTATTGACTTGTTTACTGAGGATGGTAATCATAAAACATTACTACAAATTCAAAGGGAGATAATTCAAAGATTTCAGGAAGATTTCAGGTATAAACCTGAAGAAATAAAAAAGTATCTAAATATCAAAGCTAAAAAATAAAATGATAAAAGAAAATACAGCGTTTGTTTTTCCAGGGCAGGGCTCACAGATAGTTGGCATGGGGAAGGATTTATATAATAATTTTAATTCTGCCAAAGAAGTTTTTCAAATTATTGATGACATATTAAATTTTAAATTATCTGATATTATCTTTAATGGCCCAAATGAGGAGTTGGTTAAAACTAAAAATACTCAACCAGCATTGATGGCGGTATCTATCGCAATTGTTAAAATAATTGAAAATGATTTTGATACAAAGCTTGTCGATTTATGTTCCATTGTTGCTGGTCATTCTCTTGGAGAATACTCTGCCTTAGCTGCAGCAAAAGCAATTTCTATTGAAGATGCTGCTAAATTATTACAAGTAAGGGGGTCTTCTATGGCAAGATGTGGTGAAAAAACAAATGGTGCAATGGCTGCAATTTTAAATGCTGATCAAAATATTGTTGAAGAGATAGTCAAAGAAGCGTCAATGGGGTCAGAAATATGTCAAATTGCTAACGATAATTCTGTTGGTCAAATTATTATTAGCGGTTCTGTTGCTGGAATTGATAATGCCATTATAATTGCCAAAGATAAGGGAGTTAGAAAAGCTATTAAATTGCCAGTTAGTGGCGCTTTTCATTCAAAATTAATGTCTGATGCTAAAAATGATATGAAGGAAATATTACCAGATATTATAATAAAGAAGCCCGAAATTAAATTTATTAATAATGTAGATGCTAATTTTTCTAGTGATCCAGATCATATTAAGAATTCCTTGGTAAGGCAAATTACTGGTCGGGTTAGGTGGAGAGAAACTATGCTATTAATGCAGGAAAATGGTATTAAAGATGTAATAGAAATAGGTTCTGGAAAAGTATTATCAGGTTTGGTTTCCAGAACTTGTAAGGATATTAGTTCTAGATCTATACAAAATATTAGCAATATTGAAGATTTATTATCACAATGACACAGTTATCATTTAATTTTGATATTAACAATAAAAATATTGATGATGAATTAATAATCTGCCCTTCTAATTTAAAAGTTTTTCAATTTTTGGATCAGTATCGTTTTAAAAGTAATATTTTGCCAAATATTATTTGTTTAATAGGGGGAAGAAATTCTGGTAAAACTTCTTTTATTCATCTTTGGAAGTCAAGTTTTGAAGCAGAAGATGTTTCTAATATTTTATCATCTGAGTTAAATAATATAATAAGATACAGTAAATTTTATTATTTTGATAATATATGTAAGAATAAAGATCAAGATTTTTTATTCCATTTAATAAACATAATTAAAGAAAAAAACTCTTTTTTATTATTTTCTAGCTCAAAAAGGTTGATTGATTTGAATTGGACTTTAGGTGATCTAAAATCAAGAATTAAAAATATACATCAGTTAGATATTGAAAATCCTGATGATGATTTGGTTAAAATTTTATTAACCAAATATTTTGCCAAGAGGCAACTAAAAATTGACACTAAAATTATAGATTATATTTCATCAAATGTAAAAAGAGATTTTGATAATATTTCTCATATTGCAAATGTAATAGAAGATAATTGTTTTAAAAAAAATAGAAAGATTACTATTCCTTTTTTAAAGGAGATTTTAGATATTTAATTAATATTATACCATTTTTATTGCAATTAAATTAAAATATTTGTTAGTATTATGCCAATTTCTAACTTTAGAAAAATCTTCTTTTAGATGTAAAAAATAGTATTATTATATAATTAATTAGATTATGACAAGAAAAATAGCAGTTGTAGGTGCAACCGGTAATGTAGGTAGAGAAATTATTAATATTTTAGCAGAAAGAAACTTTCCAGCAGATGAGGTTGTTGCGTTGGCTTCGGAAAGGTCTGTTGGTAAAGATATTACTTATGGTAATAAGGTCTTGGTAGTTCAGGATCTTGATAAATATGACTTTTCTGGTACAAAGATTGCTCTTTTTTCACCTGGTGGTGCAGCCTCTTCAAAATATGCCCCTATTGCAGCTAAAACAGGATGTGTTGTGATTGATAATAGCTCATTTTTCAGGATGCATGATGATGTACCATTAATTGTCCCAGAAGTAAATCCTGATGATCTTGACCACTATAAAAAATCTAATATTATTGCTAATCCAAATTGCTCTACAATTCAGATGGTTGTAGCTCTAAAACCACTTCACGATATTGCTAAAATTAAAAGAATCGTTGTTGCGACTTACCAATCTACTTCTGGAGCTGGTAAGGAGGCTATGGATGAGCTATTTGATTCTACAAAGAAGATATATCAAAATCAAAATGTAGCTCCTAAAAAATTTACTAAGAGAATTGCCTTTAATGCTATTCCTCATATTGATGTCTTTTTAGATGATGGATCAACTAAGGAAGAGTGGAAGATGAAGGTTGAGACTAAAAAAATTATGGGTGATGAGATTGAAGTAAACGCAACTTGCGTAAGGATACCAACTTTTGTATCTCATGGAGAGTCAATTAATATTGAATTTAAAAGTAAGATTACAGCAGATCAGGCCAGAAGTATTTTAGATGAAGCTGATGGTATTTTGGTAATGGATAGGCCCGAAGAAAATGTTTATGCTACTCCTGCTGAAACTGCTACTCAAGATCCCGTTTATGTTTCTAGAATTAGACAGGATGATACCGTTAAGAATGGTCTTAATATTTGGGTTTGTGCTGATAATTTGAGAAAAGGTGCGGCTCTTAATGCAGTTCAGATTGCTGAGTTGTTGGTTGCAAAATATGGTCTATAGAAAATTAATCATTATTATCTTTGTTTGTACTTTTCTTTCCTCCTGCTTTCTTCCTGATGGTTGGAGTGGTTGGAGATCTCGCCCCTATTGGGGAATGAAAAATCTTCCTCCAGCGGATACTGATTATGGTCGTGGCTTTGAACATGGTTGTAGACATGGTCTTTTTGTTACCGCAAAGGGATTTCTAGCCGACGATCTTAGTGATTCAGGTTTAAATGTTGATGAGCTGGTTAATAATGAACAATTTTCATTAGGTTACTATGATGGTTTTGAGCAATGTACCTATATACAAGATTGGGATGTAATATAACATTGTTTACTACCTTTAAAATGTATAATATTGTAAGATGAAATTAAATAAAAAATCAGAATTATTAATACCAGCAGGATCGCTAGATAGAATGAAAACAGCCATTCTTTATGGTGCTGATGCTGTTTATTGTGGAACTCCCGATATGTCCCTTCGAACTAAGAGCTCTTTTTCTTTAGAAGAGCTTTTGGAGGGTATTAAATATGCTCACGATCACGGTAAAAAAGTCTATTTAACCTTAAATCTCTTCTCTCACAATAAGGATATTGAGAAATTGCCTCAATATATTAAAACTGTTGATCAATTAAAGCCAGATGGGTTGATTGTTGCTGATCCAGGTATTTTTAATTATGCAAAAAAACATGCACCAGATTTAGAGCTTCATGTATCAACTCAAGCTAATATTTGTTCGTCACTTTCAGTTGATTTTTGGAAAGAGCAAGGTGCATCATTGGTAGTTTTAGCTAGAGAAGTTAGTTTTGATGAATTAATACAAATAAAACAGGATTGCCCAGACATTAAGATTGAAACTTTTATCCATGGTTCAATGTGTATGACCTATTCTGGTCGCTGTTTACTTTCTAATTTTATGTCTGAAAGGGGTGCTAATCAGGGTAGTTGTGCCCACAGTTGTCGCTGGAGTTATAAATTAAAAATTAAATTAAAAGATAATACAGAAGAGATTATTGAAATTAATGATAAAAATAAAGATTTATTTAATTTCTTTTTAGAAGAGGAAATTCGCCCAGGAGAACTAATGCCTTTTGAGGAAGATATGCATGGTTCTTATATTTTAAATTCTAAGGATTTGTGTTTAATGCCAAAATTAAATGAATATTTAAAAATCGGTATTGACTCATTAAAAGTTGAAGGTCGTAATAAATCTGAGTTTTATGCTGGATCGGTAGCTAGAATTTACCGGATTGCAATTGACGATTATTATAATGATCCAAAAAATTGGGATTATCAAAAATATATGCCTGAGTTAGATGCTATTTCTAATCGGGGCTATTCTTTAGCCTTTCATGATGGTCGTTTAACTAATCTAGCTCACGATTATAATAGTACCAAATCTTCTTCAGTATATGAATATATTGCTAGAGTGCGTTGCTGGGAGGGGGATGAAATTATTATCGATATTAAAAATCGCCTAGTAGCCGGAGATGTTTTAGAATTTATGAGTCCATATAGTCGTGAGGTTATTTTACTTCGTATTTATGAGTTTAAAAATGCTAAAACTGGTGCTATTACCGATGTTGTTAATCAGAGTCAAAAAAATGAAGGTGTTCGTTTAAAAGTATCTATGTTTCATGAGGAAGATGCTGTAAAATTAAAAAAGTTATTACCAGAACTAACTTTAATTAGAAAAGATAAAAATCTAAATTTTGTTGAGGAGAGTCGCAAATCACTTCATAAAGCAGCTCAAAAATTAGAAATTTCTGATAATAGTGAGTATGTTTATAACAAAAAAAAGAATAAATATCTTGATAACCATCAAAGCAACCCAGATCTATTGCAAATTACTCAAAAAACTGCTAAGATTGGTATGGAAGGTTGTTGTGGAAAGGGTTGTAATGGTTGTTTGATTTTTTGGAATGATAAAAAATATGACGCAGCTAGAGAGTTAATGAAACAGAAGAAGATTGGAGAAATGTTGTGATAATAAAATATCTATAATATATAAATTTATACATCAAAAGATGCGCCGCAACCACAATTTGCTGTACTGTTAGGATTTTTGACCTTAAAAAATGACCCCCCCAACTCTTCTACAAAATCAATTTCTGAATTTTTAATAAACGATAAAGATTCTTTATCTGTTACTAAGTAAGTTTTATTATTCTGGATTATGGTTAGGTCATTTTCTAATATCTTATTATCAAGGCTAAATTGATATTGAAAACCGCTACAGCCACCACCAATTATCTTAATCCTAAGAAATTTATCTGGATTATTTTTATTATCAGTTATGTCAATTATTCTATTTTTAGCATTTTTGGTTAGCTTAATGTCGTTCATTTCTCTCTTTTTTTTAATTCATCGAATACATCATTGATATCAATATTTCTACTATTTAATAACACTAATAGATGATATAGTAAATCAGCAGATTCTAATGTAATCTGTTCTTTGCCATTTTTATGTCCGTTACCTTCGATTGATGCCAAACAAACTTCAAATGCTTCTTCAATAACTTTTTTGGCAATTTGTTCCGATCCAGAATTTATTAGTGATTTTGTGTAAGAATTTTTGTTTGAGCGATCTAAAATTATATTTTTTAATTTTGTTTGTAATTCTTCTAAAAAATTAGTCATTATTGGGGTATAAAAAATCTATTTTAATATCTTTGTTAGAGATATCATGAGAAGTATTAATCTTCTTATTGTACTGATTAACCATACAAATGGAATTTTTTGTATCTTTGCAATAATATATTATAGCTTTTATGTAATAAGTGAAACCATTTTTTAATTTTGGTAAAAATATTTGATTTTTATCTATATCATTCCAGCTATATATTTTTATTAATTTAGCTTTTTTATCTCCATCTATTTCAACTAAATTAATGAAACTGGGTGCTTTATGATTTATTTTCCAGCTCTTCCTTAAATTCATCTTTACATTAATTATGCTATTAGATTTTACAAATAATTCATCAGTAAAATTAAAATTTGGTAAAAATTTTATTATTTTATCCTCTGTTATTTCTAATTTTGGTAATATATCAAGTATTTTTATATTAGAATTTTTTTTATTGATTTTAGTTATTTTATCTTTATTTGTTTCTAATAAATAAATAAAATTACCAATATTTACTAGGTCAGATACAAGTCTATTATCTATTTTTGTTATACTTGTTTGATTTGATTTAAGGTCTATTTTTTGTATTAATTGCAATTTATTATTGATATTAAATAATAAATTACCTTTTATATAAAAAGCATTTGATTCAACCGGCTCTCCATCAATTTGAAAAATATGTAATTGATTATTTTTGTCTAGATATTTGATAATATCTTGGTCAATAAAATATATTCTATTGGTATAATTTATAATATTTCTTGCTTTGATATTTAGCTTGGCATCTGTTAAGGATGACAATGTTTGGTTTTTAATGTGGTAAGATAATAGTTGCCCCGCACCATAATTGGAAATAATTAATTCCTTCTTATCTGATGACAATGTTAAACTATTTGGAAACCATAGGTTTGCTTTTTTTGCTGCTACAGTTCCTTTAAGATAAGATCCTTTTTTTTTGCCAGACCCTACAATTGTAAATACTTTTTTAGATTTAAGGTTAACTTTTCTAATAGAATTATTTCCTGAGTCTGCTATATATATCATGTTATTATCAATAACAAAATCCTGAGGATAATTAAATAGTGCATCATTTATTTCTCCATCTTGTAAACCTGCTATTTTAGATCCTATTTTTTTTATAATTCTACCATCTAGTGAAGATATTATAATATTATTATGACCAGAATTTGCGATTAATATATTAGTTTTGTTGCCTACTAATTTGTTATTAATATAAGATATAGACGTTGGATTTGATAAGATGTAAGATGGTGTTGCTCTTTTTTGTGATATTTTAAAATTCTCTTCTTTTATATTTGGTAATATATTTACTAACTTTTCTATATCTTTTTCAATTTTATTAAAATCTTCAATTCTATATTTACCATAGATATCACCTTTTTCATTTAATAATATAAATTTATTTTTATTAGGTTTAAAATAGTTAAAAACATTTGAGTATTTATCAAATATTATAGGGAATCCTGTATCATTTTTATGTAATATGTTGCCTATTGTATCAACTTCCTTATTGCCGCTATATACTAAAATAAGAGAAATATTTCTGCCAAAGTTACTTTTAATATTTTTACTATCTATTATTTGTTCCAACATTACATCATCATCGTTTAAAAATGATAATAGTATTATTCGTGATCTAAGGTCTTTATTTACAGGCTCTTGATTAACATTAAGCCAGTATTTTTCCCCGGTTAATATTTTATAGTTTTGATGGTAAGAAAATAATTTAAAAAAGGAAGAGAGGGAAAATATAGAATATACGATTAAAATTAAGGATATTAATAATAGAATAAATGATTTATCTTTTTTTGTAATTAACATGATTATACCAATTGTCGTTCAAAAAACTATTGTAAAGATAAATAATCTAGCTTCATATTTTTTTGTTATTAGTAAAAATATTTGATGGAATATTCGGTATATTGACTAAATTTTTTAAATAGCAGGGAAAAAATAACATTGTTTATTGTTAATTTTCTAATGATAGATGCTATTAATTGTTAGATATTTATTGGTTAATTAACCTTTTTAAACATATATCTAGTCAAAATACTAGCTTCTAGCTTTAGCTTGTACCCTTCTTCTAATTCTTTCTTCGGTTTTTCTTTTGGATCTTCTACGTTCGTTTTCATGATACATTCTTATTCTAGCTTCAATTACTATACCATGCTTTTTAGTTTCTTTCTTAAATTGAGCGATAGCACTATTAATGCCACTTCTGCTATTGATTTTAATTTCCATTAAACAGTAAAAATAGTTTTAGATATTGGTGAGCACGGTGGGAATCGAACCCACGACAACCTGATTAAAAGTCAGGCGCTCTACCAACTGAGCTACGTGCTCTTATGCTTACAATATCTTTTGTTTTATTACAACTGACTTTTAAAAAACCAGAATATAAAATAATAAATTTCAATTGTTTATAAGTCAACAAATTAAAGAAGTTAATATGATTTACTTTAATTATAATAGGTACATTGGAGATATCATAAAAAATGTGTAAATGATTAATTTAAGATTTTTTAAGATATAAATTTTGTTGTTATCTTTAAATAATCTAGGATATCCTGAAAATTGTAAATCTAAAAAAGTCAAAATAATAATAATAATTGCCCTGATATACATTTGTAATAAATCTATCAAGAGATATTAATGGATCTTTTAAGAATCAAATAACAAGGAAGAAATAAAATAGATTCTCAGGATCTAATGAAAAATTTGTCAAAATTACTTCTTGAATGTGCATTGTTTGTCAGACTAGGTGGTGTTTTTACAGTTTAAATTTTCTTGCATAATGACAAATCATATTTCCCTTTTTGTTCTTACAATCTAATATATTGTTGATTTAGTTTTGTTTTTGATATTTGCCTTAGTTCTTGTTTATCGTCTGCCGTAGTTTTGTCATTGAAAATTATATTTTCTTTGGTTTTCTTGAATTAATTCTTATTAATATCTTTTATAAGGATGTTCTATAATTTTTGTGATTAATATCTACTCAAAATAATTCTTTTCCTAAGGTGGGGATGTATTTTTATAATTAACGAATTTCATGCTATAACTCATTGCTTCTTTGTGATAAATTATAATTTTAGAGATGTAAATGTTATAATAAATTATGGTTTGCAAATACCTCTTTTTCCTTTATTTGAAATAAAAGATAACATTTCAGATATTAGTGATTGTGATTTTTGTGCATCAGATAAATTTTCTAGATTATCATTAAAATTATCATCAGAAAATAAATCCTTATAGAATTTTCTAATCGCATTAATAGATTCTCTATCAATCTTACCCCTTTTTAAGCCTATAAGATTTAAACCAGCTAATTTTGCTCGTTCTCCCATTACTGTTGTAAATGGCAACACATTATTTTCAACACCAGACATACCACCAATCATGGCAAATCTACCAATTTTTACAAATTGATGAATTGCTGAAAGACCTCCAATTACAGCATTATCTCCAACATGAACATGGCCTGCTAATGTGGCATTATTTGCCATAATTACATTATCACCAATCATACAATCATGAGCTATATGCGAAGATATCATAAAAAGACAATTACTACCAATTTGAGTGAGCATATTATCATCTTTAGTGCCGGGATGAATAGTGACATATTCACGTATTTTGTTATTATTTCCAATTATTATTTTTGAATCTTCCCCGCTATACTTTAAATCTTGTGGCTCTTCACCGACTACTACAAAAGGGAAGATTTTATTATTATCTCCAATTTTTGTGTTTCCAGTGATAATTACATTTGCCTTGATAATGCTATCATCTCCTATTTTAACTTTGGGACCTATGATTGAAAAAGGACCAATTTCAACATTATTACCAATTTGAGCTTTAGAATCTACAATTGCAGTCGGGTGAATTTTTTGCGTCATATTTTATTTATCAACGATCATTGCAGAAAAGTCAGCTTCTGTAACTACATTACCATCTACCATCGCCTTACCCGAAAATTTCCAGAAATTTTTCTTAAATTTCACTAATTCAATATGTAATTCTAAAACATCACCAGGAATAACAGTTTTTTTAAATTTTACATTATTAATAGTTGTAAAATAAATTAATTTTTCTCCTAGGCTTATATTATATGATAAATGAGGTAGCATAGCCGAAGTTTGAGCCATTGCCTCAATAATCATAACTCCAGGCATTACTGGTTTTCCAGGAAAATGACCCAAGAAATGCGGTTCATTAAAGGTAACATTTTTAATACCAATAACTTTTTTATCATCAGCATAAATAATTTTATCAACTAATAACAATGGATATCTATGAGGTAAAGCCTCTAAAATTTCTCCTATATTTAGATTTTTTTTGATTTCTTTCATCTTTTATTGTTTTTTAAAAGTGTTCTTAAAAATTACTTTTCTAAGCAATATCAAAGCTATTACATTTGGTATTACTATTAAAGCAATGAGTAAATCTGCAGCACTAATGATTAGTGATAATTCTCTTACAGATCCAATAACAATGGCTGACAGGAAGAAAATTTTATAAATAAATTTATATTTTGGGCTAAAAAGATAAGAAAAGGAGTTTTCACCATAAAAAGACCATGTGATCATTGTGGAAAAAGCAAGAAGTGATGCAACAATCGTAATAAATATTGCAGCATAAGGAAGAGATAAATTTGAAAAAGATTGCACTGTTAATAAAATTCCGGTTATTTTATCGGGTTGTGTAAGATGTTCTCCAGAAATTAAAATAATAAAAGCAGTTGCCGAACATACGATTATAGTATCGATAAAAGGGCTTAAAACACTAACCGATGCTTGTTTAGAAATATCTTTGCTTTTTTTAACAGACCCATAAATAATTGGCGTTGTCCCTAAGCCAGACTCATTAGAAAATATTGCCCTTTGAACACCAATAGCAATGACAGAGCCGATTCCTCCACCTATAACTGAATCAACAATAAAAGCATTTTTGATAATAGATATTATAACTGCTGGAACATGACTGATATTTATGAAAATTAATATTAATGCTATACCAACATAAAATATACACATGATGGGTACTAATTTTTCAGCAACATGAGCAATTCTTTTAATACCTCCAAAAATCACAATAGCAACTATAATAGCTAATATTAACCCACTCGTCAATTCTCCAATACCAAATTCAGAATTTAATATTACCGAAACTTGATTAGATTGATACATTGCTCCAGTGCCAGCTGCACCAAACATAGTAAAAATTGCAAATAATACCGCTAGAAAATGATATTTTTTCTTTAAACCTTTTTTAATGTAGTATATTGGTCCACCAAAATGTTTTTTACCATCTTTACTTGTCTCTTGGTAATAAATTGCTAAAAAAGTTTCAGCATATCTAACCGCCATACCAATTAAAGCAGTAACCCATATCCAAAAAACAGCACCAGCTCCACCCATTTGAATAGCAACAGCAACACCAGCAATATTACCTAAACCAACTGCACCAGCAATAGTTGCTGCTAAAGCTTGGAAATTACTAATATCCCCCTCTTTCTTGTTACTGTATTTTCTATCCTCTCTTAGGGTAGAAATACTTTGTTTTAATGCTTTAAATTGAAATAATTTTAATTTGAAAGAAAAATAAAGTGCGCTACCAAGGCAAAAGTAAGTAACTACATAGCTCCAAAGAAAACTATTGGAAACAGAGATAATATTGGCAAAAGATTCCATTTTTGTTTAAATTTTTTTGAATTTTGGCACTAACTATAGTTAAATAATTATAATTTCTTTGCAAGATTTAATTTTTGTTGTTACTTGAAGTTTTATTTTTTACTAATATAATTTTTTTTTAGAAAAAATACAACTCAATATGAATATCAGATCGCATATCTTTGATATTACCTTAATATTATTTACTATTCCTCATAATCTTATTTATTTTATTCTTGCGCCATTTTTACTGATTTTTGATTATATTTGTAATATTTTTGGTAAAAAAGTTAATATCACAAGGTATGTTGCTGATAAATTTGCCAAAATTTGGTCTATTTTTTTAATGTTTTGTCTTAGAATTATTTGTGGTATAAGTTATGAAATCAAAGGAAAGGAAAATATTCCCCAAAATCAACCAGTAATTATTGCTTGTAAACATCAATCAATGTGGGAGACTGTAGTAATGCATTTAATTGTTAAGCATCCAGCTTATATTTTTAAAAAGGAATTGCTTAAAATTCCTTTTTATGGTTGGTATTTGCGTTTTATGAGTGGTATAATAGCCGACAGAGTGGGGGGGTCAAAATCCTTAAAATCTATTGTTCATTCTGCTAAAAAATACATTAAAAATCAGCAAAATATTATTATTTTTCCGCAGGGAACAAGAACAGAAATAGGTGCTAAAATTGAAGATCATCCTTATCAGTCTGGTCTTCTGGGTCTTTATAGTTTTTTAAAAATTCCTGTTGTACCTGCAGCCCTTAATTCTGGCCTTTATTGGAATAAAAATGATAAAAAACCAGGTAAAATTACCATAGAATTTTTACCTATGATTGAGTCTGGATTGAAAAAAGAAGAATTTGCAGAATTATTGCGCGGTGCAATAGAAAAAAAGAGTAATGATTTATTAAAACATGACTAAAGAAAATATTATATCGGTAATTATGGGTAGTAATTCTGATTTTCCAATTATGAATAATGCTTGTAAAATTTTAGAGGAATTTGGTGTTCACTACGAAAAGAAAATTATTTCAGCTCATAGGACTCCTGATCGTTTGTACGAGTTTGCCAAAAATGCTAAAAAAAACAATATTAAAGCCATAATTGCTGGTGCTGGGGGCGCTGCTCACTTACCTGGTATGGTTGCGTCGATGACTACAATTCCTGTTCTGGGGGTTCCTATTGCCAGTAAGAATCTTAAAGGAATTGATAGTTTATTATCAATTGTACAAATGCCTTGTGGCATTCCTGTTGGTAGTTTTGCAATTGGTGAGGCTGGTGCAAAAAATGCTGCTTTAATGGCAATAGCAATTTTGGCTTTAAATGATCAAAATATTGCACAAGAATTAGAAGATTTTAGAGAAAAACAGACTAATTCAATTGAACTAAATCCGAGTTTGTAAATTTTAAAATGCAAAAAATAATTATTTTTGGATTAGCTAAGTCAGGAATTGCAGCAATCAATTTTTTATCAAGGTTAGATTATCAAATTCAGATTTGTGATGATAAAAAAGTGGTAATCGATAAAGTTTCTGCTATGCCAAATATTATTCAATGTTACGATGTAGATGATCTTGTGTGGCACGGGGTTGATTATCTTTTATTATCTCCTGGTGTGCCACTATATTTCCCAACAATACATAATATTGTTAAATTAGCTAATTATCATCAAGTAAAAATTATTTCTGATATTGAATTATTTTACGATATTTTTCCTAAACAAAATTATATTGGAATTACTGGTACCAATGGAAAATCTACAACAACAAGTTTGATTTATAATATTTTTAGTAATTCAAAAAAGAAAGTTGATTTTGGAGGAAATATTGGTAAGGCAGTGTTTGATATGGAAATTTTGCCAGAAAATAGCCATTATATTTTAGAGCTTTCCTCATATCAGTTAGATTTGAAGCACCAAACTAAGTTAAAAATTGCGATATTATTAAACATTACTCCAGACCATTTAGTAAGACATGGTAATTTTGAGAATTATATTTTATCTAAGAAAAGAATATTTGAAAATCAAAGTCAGGATGACTTTTCTGTAATTGGGATAGATAATCATGAAAGTGCTAAAATTTATAATCAATTGGAAAAAGATTCCCAATTTAAAGCAAATCTAATTCCTTTTTCTACAAAAATTATTTTAGATAATGGTTTTTCCATTAAAGATCAGATAATTTATAAAAATGGTAATGAAATTGCTAACTTGCAAAATAAAATTACAATAAGGGGAGATCATAATTTAGAAAATATTTTGGCGTCTTTTATATCTGCTTATTTATTTCAAATTAATATTAATGTTATAATTGACTCTATTTCTAAATTTACTGGGTTAAAACATCGTATGCAATTTGTTAGAAAGATTGGTAATATTAACTTTATTAATGACAGTAAGGCAACTAGTTTAGATTCGACTATTGCGGCAATTAAAAATTTTAGTAATATTCATTTAATTTTAGGAGGTCAGATTAAAGATGATGATTTTAATTTATTAAAAGAATATCAAGATATAATTACTAAATGTTATTTAATAGGTACATCAACTGATAAATTATATAATATTTTATCAGATAAAATTTATTGTGAAAAGAGCTATAATCTTAAAGAAGCTATTAATAAATCTTATTTTCATGCAAAAGGGATGAAGGAGGAATCTAATATTTTATTATCACCAGCTGCAGCATCTTTTGATCAATGGCAGGATTTCGAAGAGAGGGGAGATTTTTTTATTGAAGAAATAGATTCTATAAATTAACCCCTTCAAGTAAATAAGCCATTTTGGCCTAATAAGACCAAGCAATATATTTAATATTCAAATGTCAGAAATTGATAATCTTAAATTTATTTTCTAAAAATATTGGCGTATATTTTCAATATCTTTATTGTTGTAATATGTTCTATTATTGTCAATCCAAACAGGCTTGGGAAAGCTATTATCATTTTTATAACGAGCAATAATATGTATATGGAGTTGAGATACTATGTTACCAAGATTGGCAATATTTAATTTATCTGGTTTATAGATATTTTTAATTATTTTTGAAACATAATTTATTTCTTTTAATAAAGTTTGTTGATCATTACAATTAAGGTCAATTATTTCCATCATATCTGGTCTTTGTGGTACTAAAATAAGCCAAGGATATAATTTGTTATTCATCAAAAGTAATTTCGATAACTCTAAATCTTTAATTAAAAAACAATCATTTTCTAATATTTTATCTAGTTTAAATTTTTTTTCTAAAGCCACTGTAATTTTTTACAAATATCAATTAATAAATCAGCCTTATTCAAACTATAAAAATGAAAATCCCTGATATCATTATCATATAAATCCTGACATTGCCTAAGAGTAATGTTTTTAGATATTTCCAAAGAATTTTGATTAGACTGATATTGTTCAGTAATAAATTTTGGCACATTAGATCCGCATCTTTTAGCAAAATTTTGTACTTGGTTAATATCATGAATTGGTAAAATACCAGGAATTATAGGAATATTGATATTTTTTGCTCTAACTTTATTTAAAAATTCATAAAAATAGGAATTATCAAAGAAAAATTGAGTAATAATTTGACTAGCGCCAGCATCAATTTTCTTTTTAAGGTTATGAATATCTTGATCTAAATTTCTAGCTTCTGGATGTTTTTCAGGATAAGCGGCAACCGAAATATTAAAATCAGCAATATTTTTAAGAGCAGATACTAATTCATTAGCATACTTATAATCACTAAAATTATCTCCTTCAGGTAAATCTCCTCTAAGAGCAACAATATGTTTAATTCCTGTTTGCCAATAATCATGAGCAATTTTAGAAATTTCTTGTTTTGTTGATCCAACACAAGTTAAGTGAGCTGCAACTGCAAAGTTATTTTCTTTAGCAATTTTAAGAACAATATCGTGTGTTCTTTTGCGAGTGCTACCCCCAGCGCCATAGGTTACAGAAACAAATTTTGGATTTAATATCTTTAATTTTTCTATTTCTTCATATAATTTTCTTTCCAACTTATTAGTTTTCGGAGGGAAAAACTCTAAAGAAATATTAATGTTTTTTTTATTCATAAAATAATAAACTAATCCCTTATTGCCACATCAGAGGATACAATATATTTATAAGTGGTTAATTGTTCTAAGCCAACAGGTCCTCTAGCATGTAATTTACCAGTTGCAATACCAACTTCAGCTCCAAGGCCAAATTCACCACCATCAGCAAATTGGGTTGAAGCGTTATGCATTACAATTGAAGAATCTATTTTGGCAAAAAAATCATTTTTAGCATTCTCGTCTTCAGTAATTATTGCCTCTGTGTGAGAAGAGCTATGTTTATTAATATGCTCAATTGCTTTATTAATATTTGGTACAATTTTTACTGAAACAATTTTATCTAAATATTCAGTATAAAAATCCTGATTTGTTGCTTTAACAATTCGGTTGTCAATTTTTACTGATTTAGCATCACCTCTAATTTCACAATTTTTAGAAATTAGTTCATTAGTAATTAATTTAAGTGCTGTATTGGCAATTTTAGAATCAATTACAATAGATTCAGTAGCACCACAGATACCCACCCTTCTTAATTTTGCATTTTTAACAATTTTTACTGCTTTTTTTAAATCAGCATTGGTATGAATGTAGGTATGACAATTACCAGTTAAGTGTCGAAAAATTGGAATTTTACTATTTTTTTCAATAGCCATAATTAAATTCTTACTGCCTCTTGGCACTACAACATCAATATAGTCTGACATTTTAAGCAAATATTTTACATATTCTCTGTCAGTATCGGCAACATAATTGATAATATTTGGGTTTAGAGAAAATTTTGATAAAATATCGCGGTAAATATCAGCGATAATTTTAGAAGAATTAAAACTCTCTGAACCGCTGCGTAAAATGACAGAATTACCAGATTTAATACAAAGAGCTGCCACATCAGAAGTTACATTAGGACGAGATTCATAAATTGCCAATAACACTCCTAATGGAGTGGAAATCCTTCTAATGTGAAGATTATTATCTCTTTTAACATCATAAGTAATTCTACCAACTGGGTCAGGCAAAGATGCAATATCCTTTACAGCATCTGCAATAGAGAAAATCCTGTCTTTGGTTAGAGTTAGACGATCAACTTTAGCAGAAGAAAGGTTATTTTTGACAGCTAAATCTATATCAATTTGATTTTGTTTAATAATTTCTTGATATTTATCCTTAATTTCATCAGAAATTTTAGATAAAATTTTATTTTTAATATCAGTTGATAGATTGGCAATGTCTTTATTGGCATTTTTACTATTTTGGCAAATGATCTTAACTTCTTTTTTAATTGTCATTTTAATGTCATTGTTTTTCTTCCCCTCTTTTTCCAACAATAGTTTTATGTCCCCCGACAGCAAGATGTGGAGGCTGTAAAGCTCCTACAGCAATATTTTTTTGTGGCATGGCTGCAACTTGCCCTTGTATTTGCGCTAAAGCGAATTTATCAAATGCTGAAAAAGGAATTTGACCAGCATCCGGCGGTATTTCCAAAATATCATTAATTGATGTTGATGGTGTTAAAATATCCTCTAACCCTTTTATTTTATCGCTCATAGCAAATGATTGACCAGTTGGAGAACAAAGAGATAGAGCTCCCAATACTTCTCCAGAACCACTTGTTCCAGGGTGAAAACCCTCAGCATGACCACCACCACCAGAACCTCCTCCACTTTCGGATTCTTTTATAGAGGATAATCTTGCCATTAATTCAGCCATATCAGACATGATGATAAATAAGAAGTTGTCTAATTAATTGCCGCTAATGCAGTCATATTTAAAATTTCATCTATTGACGATCTCATAGTAACAATTTGTACTGATTTTTCAAAGCCAGTTAAAATTGGACCTATAACAGAACATTCGCTAAATTCTTCCAATAATTTAGTTGCAATATTAGCAGAATGTAAACCTGGACAAATTAGAATATTAGCTTCATCAGTCAAACGACAGAAAGGGTATTTTACCCTTTTTTCTTTGTTAAGAGCAACATCTACTGTCATTTCGCCATCATATTCAAAATTCACTTTTTTTGCATCTAGAATTGCAACTGCATCTTTGATTCTTTTTGATTCGGTATGTAGAGCACTACCAAAATTGGAATATGATAAAAATGCAACTCTTGGTTTATATCCCATATCTGCAACCTTTTTAGAGGTTTGCATGGCAATTTGTGCTAATCTTTCAGATGATGACAGTTCTGAGCAAGAAGTATCAGAAACAAAAATAGTTCTATTTTTAGATATTAAGATAGAAATACCTAATTCTACTTCATTCTCCTTATTTTTAATTACTTTAGAAATATCATTAAGATTTTTACGATAACCACGAGTTAATCCAGTAACTAGCGAGTCACCATGACCAAGACTAAGCATTGCTGAAGCAAAAATATTACGATCATTTTTTACCATCCTCTGACAATCAGAATATAAAACACCTTCTCTTTGTAATTTTTGATAAATATAATCAGAATATTTGTCATTTTCAGATGAAATAGCAGCATTATGTACTTCAATTCCATCCTTTTTAATGCCAAAATCAGTCATTTTTTTAGTGATAACCTTATCCTTTCCAATTAAAATTGGGGTACCATAACCATTGTCACGCCACTTTGCTGCAACTTTGATAATTTCATCCTGCTCACCTTCAGTAAAAATTACTCTTTTTGGATTTTCTTTTAGACGATCAAAAATCATGCTCATTGAGTTTGCAGTAGGATCTCTTCTAGCTTGTAGAGATTTAGCATATTCATTCCATTTTGTAATTGGCTTTTTAGCTACGCCACTTTGAACAGCTGCTTTTGCAACCGCAACTGGAATTCTACTAATTAAACGAGAATCAAAAGGGGTTGGAATAATATAATTTGGGCCAAATTTTAATTTTTTACCTCCATAGGCTTTAATAACCTCATCAGGAACATCTTCCTTGGCAAGTTCAGCTAAAGCATAGGCCGCTGCTAATTTCATTTCCTCATTAATTTCAGTCGCTCTAACATCTAAAGCACCACGGAAAATATAAGGGAAGCCCATGACATTATTAACCTGATTTGGATAATCACTTCGACCAGTTGCAACAATTGCATCAGGAACAGCTTCTAAGGCATCTTCAGGGCGAATTTCTGGCTCCGGATTAGCCATAGCAAAAATAATTGGCTGCTTAGCCATAGTTTTTATCATTTCTTTAGCTAAAGCGCCTTTAACAGAAAGACCCATAAAAATATCTGCTCCTTTCATAGCATCTGCCAAAGTTCGACAATCAGTTTTTACAGCATGCTTTTCTTTCCATTCATTCATGCTTTCCTTACGACCCTTATAGATCACACCAGTTCTGTCACAAAGAAGAATATTTTCGGTTGGCATACCAGCTTTTTTGATTAGCTCAAGACATGCGATACCAGCTGCACCAGCACCATTAATAACCAAGCGAGATTTTTTGATATCCTTACCAGCGATTTCAAGAGCATTAATCATACCTGCAACTGAAATGATAGCAGTGCCATGTTGGTCATCATGAAAAACAGGAATATCCATTAGTTTCTTTAGCCTTTTTTCAATTATAAAACAAGCTGGTGAGCCAATATCTTCTAAATTAATACCACCCCAGGTTGGAGAAAGATATTTCACAGAATTAATAAATTCTTCAATATCAGTAGTATCAACTTCAATATCAACTGAGTCAATATCAGCAAATTTTTTGAATAACACTGATTTACCTTCCATAACAGGTTTAGAGGCAGCAGCTCCAAGATTACCAAGACCAAGAACAGCAGTACCATTGGAAATAACTGCTACATAATTAGCTTTGGCTGTATAGTCGTAAACTTTTTCAGGATCTTTGGCGATTTCTTCACATGGAATTGCAACACCTGGAGAATAAGCAAGAGCTAAATCTCTCTGGGTGTTAAGATTTTTAGTTGCATGCATACCAACTTTACCAGGTTTAGGATTTTTATGAAAATCTAAAGCTTCTAATTCTATTTGAGTTCTGTTATCTGACATTGAAAATTTGTTTTTAGTTGTATCTAAAAAACTACTAAACTCTCTATTTCATATTTAATGATAAGGATTAATAAGTTTTTAGAGGCAAATTATTTAATATTATTTACAAAAGATTGTAGTAACGATTTGTAAAAAATCCAGACAAAATTCATATATAATAATAATTACAAGTCTTTGTAACATTTAAAGTTTGGAGATGGCATTATGCTAATAATTACTAAGGACCTTCTGAAAA
>CERI01116721.1_pt1 | contig 19930 bp, 20 predicted proteins | sample 350261 | NCBI WGS metagenome assembly CERI01 (sample SAMEA2620979, study PRJEB7988) | marine metagenome | isolation source: saline water (ENVO:00002010), including
GGAAGATATGAATGGTCCAATTTATACAAACATAAAGCAATTATTGTTTTACCATACGAGATAAGTACAATGTCAATTTTTGAATATTACTCCGCAAATGTTCCAATGATTTTTCCGAGTAAAGAATTTTTAAAGAGAAATATTAGAGAGAAAAAGTATCCAGGATTAGGCTCTCGTTATTTCGCATATCGCTGGCCTTCATGTTTTGATGAATTACTTTCAGGAGATCATTATATATTTAATTGGATTGATAGGGCGGATTACTACGATGAAGAGAATATGAAACACATTATCTACTATAATTCATTTGATGAATTAAAAGAAATACTTGTAAAAACTGATTTTGGAAAGGTTAGTGATCTTATGGCTCAATATAATAAGGACGTTCGGCAAAAAGAAACCTTTTCAACATATCGTAGATTGTTAAAAGAGGCTTATCCCTCTTTAACATTAACTTGTGACAGCGCTAGTGGTTATATAAACTCTAATAAAATGAAATCACAAGGAGAGGCAAATGTTAAGAGTGGTGGTAAATTACGTGGAGATAGATGTGGATACCAGAGACTTAGAAACCAAACAGGCACAGAAGAATATTTATCTAAAAATTTAAAAAGAGATTCGAATGTATTAGAAATAGGCTGTGGAGGAGGTCAATGGAGTAAGTTTATGGCTAAATTAGTTGTCAAATTACATTGTGTTGATATTTTAAGTGCCGAACAAATGGACTTCTGGAAATATGTTGGATACGAAAACGAAAATATTTCATTTCATCAAATTAGTGGCAATAATCTTGGTGCCATTCCAGATAATTCTATTGACTACGTGTTCACATATAACACATTTTGTCATTTCTCAAAATTTGCTATCAATCAATATCTAAAAGCAATTTATCCAAAATGTAAAAAGGGATGCCAATTATTAATTATGTACGCTGACGCTGAAAAATTCTTAAAAAGTGAGCCTCATCGTCGGCCAAATTTAGAAAGAGAATTTAAGATTACTGGTGATGGTTTGACAAAAGCAATGTTGGATGATTGCGATGGAAAACCAGTTCGTGGACGTTGGTTTTGGGTAGGAATAGATAACTTTGTAGAAATGTGTGTTGATAATGGTTTCACAATTCTCGACAGAGACATAAATACAGATAAAACAAATCCTATGACACGCTTTACGGTTTTATGAAACTGCCTTTTTAGCTAATTTATCAGCAGCATTATTACCAAAGGAATGGATATCAGTCTTATTTGTATGTGCCCTAATATATTCTAATGATAAATTATCGCTATGTAATTTGAATATTTCATAGACTTTTTTAACCAAATCTTTGTTAGGTATTGAAATAGCCCAATTACTTTTGGCACATTTCTCACCATATTTATTCGCGCATTTTATAGCATACTCGGAGTCAGTAAATATTATTACTTTTACCCATTTAACAAAGTCATTTCTAATGATTTCATATGCCTTAATTATTGCTAACAACTCTGCTACATTATTTGTTTGTGGACGAGCGATGACCCTTTCTGATAAATTTCGCAAATCATTTTCTCCAAAATAAACACCTATTCCGGCTTTGGCATTTTCACGACCATTATTAGAACAACTACCATCTGTGTATATGTAAAGGCAATTACCCTCTCTTTCAATAGGAGAGGCCCTTATATTATATATATAATCCTTTGCTTCTATTAAAGTTTTGAATTTTTTATAACAAGCATTTGGAAAATACTTGACTTGTTTCTCGCAATCTTCCCAGTTTTTATAAATACCTGGATTAAATCCATTCTTAACAGCATAGAAATACATGACTATGTGTATTTATTGATGCTTTGATTTGCACATCAGTCATTCATTTTTATTAAAACATATAATATAATAATGCCTATAAAAACAAGTTTAAAAGGAGTAAGAAAAGGAGGAGGGCGCAAGACCACTCTTGGTGGAGGTAAAACATATAATATAGGCGCAAAAGTGCCAAAAGACGGCCCTGGTAATATGTGGAGAGAAGACCCAGATGAACCAGGTAAATATGTAAATGATGATTATAATGATGAAAAGGTTAATAAACGGGCATTGAATCGTAAAACAAAAGAAATTTTAAGAATATTCAACATGGCGCGAGAGGGTCAAAATTCAGATGGTGAATATTATAGTGGATGGCGAAGAGTTAAAGCATCCCTTGAGGCGTCGGCCTTCGGGGACCAAGAAAAGGAAGAAAAAAAGGAAAAATATGATAAGGGATTCAATGAATCAAAAAAGATTTGGGAAGAACTTGCGAAGGAAATTAAACCACATTTGAAAAAAATACCAGATTTAGATGAAATTATTACTAATAAAACGCATCCTTGGGGAATACCAAATTTGGATTCAACTGTTACAGGTAGACCTGATGTTAAGTATTGGTATCAGCGCTGTGGTAATAGAAATAGAAATCCAAGACCGGATGATAAAACGGGTAAATGTGCCCCCGGCATGGAAGTTGGTAATAAATTTTATCAATATGCTAGAGAACCGTCAAAATGTTGTTATAGTAAAACAGCAGCGATTTGGAAGGATGTATCTGCAAAAATAACCACTTGTATGAAAATACAACACCTCGGCTGGTATGGTGTATATTCTGGCTATGATGTTCCTTTATGGGGTGGAAAGAGTAAAACGGCAGCAGACGGAAATTGTTTAGAAGATATTAAAGCATTTTTTTCAAAAGAAAAGGAAGACGAAAGAGTCGCAGCAGGGGAAGATAGAGTGGTAAATAGCCCTATGCATAAGAAATATATTGATGAAATGAAATTGTGGATTAATATGCACCAAGAGCATATTTCTCCCGAATATAAATACAGCCATCTTCACGATGAGGAGGCAACAACTAAGTCAATTAAAGCGTGCGAAAAGATCTTAGAAGTTCTTGATGCTGTAGGTAAGGAAGATAGATCACAAGTACCACTTGAAACTCACAATCTTGCTAATCAAAAATCTACCACTGATGTAGCCCCTTTAATTCAAAGTTTCCTGGGACCTATGTTTGAAATTAACAAAGCAAAATTATACGATTATAAATTTAAACAAAAGGCGGATGAGTTGAAATTAGATGAGAAAGATAAGGAAGGCATTTTAAAAGTAAAAAAGGAGGTAAAGAAAGAAGTGGACAAAGAAATGAAAGAAACAGTAAAAAATATGGATGAAGGGTTGGTAAAATCTGAAACATCTGAGAAATCGGAAACATCTGAGAAATCTGAGACAGATGAGAAATCTGAGACAGATGAGAAATCTGAGACAGATGATGAGAAAATTTATAAATTATTAAAGATAGCGTTTAATGAAAAAGATACATTAAAAGAGGTTTTTGGTGTTCTTTCTGATGATTTAAAACAAAAATTTTTAGAATCAGTTGGGTGGTGAAACCAGAAAAATGATTGACGCCGCAGGCGGCTTTATAGCGTCGCTAAGGCGCGCCTAAGCGCGTATTTAAATAGAACATAAAGTTCATCATAATAATAATGCCAACGGGGGCGTCAACCGATATAATTTATGAATGTGGAGCATCTTTTGGTAGTGATGTTAGAAATGATTATAAAAGGGTAAAAGCAGAATTTGATATATTTAGCGATTCATCTGGTAGTATTGGTCTATCATTTCAAGGGTTTCGTATGATTGGCGGAATAGCAAAAAATAGAGAGGAAGCAATGAGTGAGATTATAAATAACAGTGAATGTTGGGGGCCGGCACTCGGTAAACTATATTATATATCAGATCGACGGACAACAGCAGAAATGATAAAAATGAGAGAAAATATGATAGCTGAAATAGATGGGGCAAAAGAAAGGTATTTGCGATTAATGATTGATTATAATAAGAAATTATGTGAGGCGCCGTTAGATAGTTATACACAATGTGCTTCATGTAAGTCTAGTGTGAAAAATGAATATATACATAAATTTCTTGATAAATGTATCATATGTGATGAATCTTTTCAATCTGAATATATGGACGTAATTCTTAAAAAGGCCGAGAATCAAATAAACAATCTACCTCATGTTTACGGAGCTTTATGGGGTGGAAAAACAATAATAGAATAAATGCGTATTAATGTCCGAGTATTTTTTCCTACAAAAAATGTGATGGGAGGAGACAAAGAATTATATGATGCCGCCAGTGAATTACGCCGACTTATTTGTTTTGATAAGTTATTTTTTAAAGCGGTAAGTACGAATTCAGTAAAATTGATGTGTCAAATACAGAAAAAGTGCGAGAACATAAATATAAATTATCAAAATAAACAATCTATAACGCCTCTGATAATGGCATGTTTCAAAGGCTATGATGAAATAGTGAAGAAGATTTTATTAGAATCGAATGTAAAAGTCAATATTGTAGATAATTGTGGATTGTCAGCGTTATGTTATTCTATAATACGAAATAGTAGAAATAATGTGTTAATGTTGCTAAAACATAAGGAAATTGATACAGAGTCAATAATAAAGACGGGTATATTCAAAGGCTCATCACCCTATGACTTAGCATTGTTATATAATAAAGATATAGCAACTATCTTGGCATCTCACAATAATTTAAAAAAGTATTTCCCAGTAAAAATGATCGACGACAAAGAATAAGTCGAACATAATAGACAAAATGGCTGAAGAGTACTGTTTAGTGCTTGAATTTGATAATTTAGTTGAAATGCGTAAATTATTGGAAGAAAGTGCAAACAATTATGAAGGTTATATTGACGGTCGTATTGGATATAACTTTCCGTCAGAATATTTGATAAGAGAAAATGTAGGTCTAAAAAAATCACATAAATATGTTATTTCATATTTGAAAGGTGATGTAAAGACAAAATGTCATGAATTATGTCATGCGAGATTTTATTGTGATGAGAGATACAGAAAATTATGGACTAAAAAATGGGATAGTTTAAACATGAATGTGCGAAGGAAAATTTCTCGTAAATTTGCTTTAATGGGATATCCAGAGAAGGTTTGGGTGGATGAATACCAAGCATATAAGCAAGATCGATCTGGATTTTTATCCCAAGTTTAAGAAGTAAAATTGAGGTAAAACGCACATATAAGAAAAAATTTTGACAAACCTGAAATTTAAATTTGCGTGTATGGCTTGTAAATAAATACCCTATCTCAAATAATATAAGTCCAAATGAATTATCATTTTGATTACTTACTAAGTAATTTAATTGTAGATGAATGTAATTTATTGTACGATTATAATCAATATTTATTAAAGCGTTTTTTCGAATATGCTTTTGATAATGATGATTATATCAACAAAATAAAGGGGGGATCCACAGGATTACATAAAACAACATATTGTGCTCGTCATGAAAAGGTAATTATCACAGCTTGTATAACAGCACTAACAAGTAAAAGAGACGATAATATAGAACTATATAAACAGTTCTATTCAGATTATCTGATATTTAAAACAAGTTATTGTGGATGGAGGGGTAGAATAGAATGGTTTGACTTTCATAAAACAATATACTCTCACTTTATATGGGTCGCTGATTTAGAAACATTTTATTGGTCTTGGGATAAAAATTGTGATGCGATAAAGGGATTCAAAAAGAAGTATCCAAGAGTATCTCCATGGAGACGAAAATGGTATTTGCATGAAATGACTAAATTAAAGCAATACCTTTTGAGAATATGTTTAGTCGCAGGTAAGATAACTGCTGTAAAAGAATTTATAGAAAAGGGTATATTGACGACAAATACATTTAATATGAAGATTTTACGAAATCACGGTTATTTAATTAGTAATGGAGAAATAAGAAAGGGTAAATTCACACAAAGTCCGGAATGGAAATGGATGCATGGTGAGAAAATAAGCATAAAATCTGTAAGTATGGAAAAAACGATTGAATTATGTAAGACAAATAATTTAAGGAAAGAAAAAATCGTTGAACTTTTCAGAGCGAAAGATCAAAAGATATTTTGGAATTTTTTTGTAAATATAGATGTTGCTGATTTAAAATTTATAACTTGCACTAACTTAAAAAAAATATTAGCAGGAGATAAATTTATATTATCAGAAGAGAATGTAAAACATTCAGTTATTTTGAAAATATTTGAGTATAACAAATTGATTACCAAGAGTTTATTACCAGCACTGAATGTCGTAGTTGATTATAAAATATCAGCTTGTGAAGGTATAAATATACTTTTGGATATATTTTCCAAGGAAAACGCTGATGATTATTGGTATCTTCTACCATTGTGTAAGTATTTTATAAACGAAGATATATCTGTTTTAAATATAAACACTTTCGCGAAGAGTATTACTACAAATGATGTATATTGGCTTTATTCTCTCATTGGATCATGTATTCAACCAATAATAAGTAGTATTTTGCCGAATAAAAAAATAAATGAAGATACATGTGCTATTTGTTTGGGAGAATTACAAGATAAATCTTGTAATTGTAAAATGTTACCTTGTGGTCATTGTTTCCATGAAATTTGTCTAAAAAAAGATTATATGACACGAATGCATTCAATGAATGCGTACGAATGCTCGATATGTCGCGCAAAAATTCATTGGAATTCATTGTCTATATCTTGTGCGGATTGTACTTCTTTAACAAATCAAGAATTTCCAAGAGAAATCTCTCAATAGCCAACAGCAAAAGATTTTACCTTCTTAATTTGTATATCTTTTGACATATCATTCATATTTTCTTTTTGTGTTCCAAGACGAAGAGTTTCAAACCAATTTGAATAGCGAATAACACTGCCGTTTTCGTCTTTGATATTTGATGGGTGATGATAATTATGAAGAAGTAATTTATCTCCTATTTCTGTCTCAGAAAATGCCAACCAAACTAGAATATGAACTCTAACACTGTTATATATGCTTGTATTATCCGGTCTTTCACATCCATATGATTTCTTCCCTTTTCCATTCTTAATTCGTCCCATATTTGAAATTGCTTTCGGAGGGTCTCTATTTTTAATGGTTTTGTATTTATTTTCTATTGCTTCTTTTTGGCAACACTGCTCTAATGTTTTCCATATTTCATTCGGTAAATCATTTTGTGAATTTAAATACTCTTCTGTATATTCAAATGTAAGTCTTCCATTATAAACAGTTTTCTGCTTTCCAATGAGACACGAACTGATATTAGAGCCCCATACATCAATATTATGCTTTTCACTCAAATATTTAACAGCATCTCCGCAAGAATTAAACCCCTCTTTGTCTTTTCCATCTATTGTCATAATAAATGATTTCCCTCTTGATTTTACCTGTTTTAAAGTTGTTTCTTTATCATTGAAAAGTCTATTCCTTTTGGCATTTTCAGTATGAGGAACCGCTTCTAAAAATTTATAATGACATCTCTTATCGTTTTTATCTTGTTTGATATGATCCACAGTTGATGCCGCACTTCCTCCTTTTTTACTCAAATTTTCGCAAAATGGTCTCCAATCCAAATGAGGATAATAAGACCATAATTGATGATGATGAGGTCGGATATTTTTTGACGTACCATCTTCAAATGAAATTTTATAAAGTGAAACTTTATTTTCACTTACATTTATCTTCTCATTCTTCTCATTTAGGCGATATTTATCTCCTTCGGGAGTAATATAATAAGCGAACTTCAACTTTTTTGGTTTTCCCTTTTCATTTAATGAAATCAATAAAGCGTCCTCTTTATTAATTGGCCCTGGTTGGTGTTTAGGGTCGCCGTAAATTAGAAGACCGCTGTCAATTTCTTTAATATAGTCTTTCAACCCTTGTTGTGTTGTAATTTTCCTATACTCTTTATAGGGTACTTTCATATTATACTTTAATTCTACTTAATGGGAATAGATTAAATCATTTTTATTAATTAATCGAATATAACTACGAGCAAAAAATTTTACCTATATAAAAAGAATTTTATAAGTTAATTTATAACGCGGTATGGATTCAGGAGATGAATTCGAAAGCTACTCAATCTACATTGTAACAATACAGTCAATAATCATAAAGTTTTTAACAGAAGCAATCAAGGATATTCTTCCTGATACAAATATAGAGGTGTCTAAAGACGGAATAAGGATACTAAGTATGGATCCGACGCACACAACCCTAGTTCATATGAATTTAGCGTCAAACAATTTTGAAAAGTTTCATTGTACGACACCACAAATAATTGGTGTAAATATGATAAATTTGTTTAAATTGATAAAAACGATTACGAATAATGACACGCTAGCATTGTTCGTACAAAGAAATGATATGAATCATTTAGGTGTTAAAATAGAGAATTCGGCACGTAAAGCGTCTACAACATTTAAATTAAATTTGATGGATTTAAACAATGGAAATATTCGAATACCACCAGCTCAATTTTCATCTGTAATAACGATGAAATCAACAGATTTTCAGAAAATATGTCGAGATATGGTAAATATATCGGACGAAATAGAAATCAAGGCTGTTGATAATAGTTTGATTTTGACGTGTAAAGGTGAATTTGCTGAACAAGAGACAGTCATTGGTGAATGTACTAATAGTGGAATTTCGTTTTGTCAAAATAACAAGACAGATTCTGAAATTATTCAGGGTATATTTTCTCTAAAATATCTAACATTATTTGCGAAATGTACCAACTTATGCCCTTCAATACAGATTTATTTGAAGAACGACTACCCATTAATCGTTTGCTACAATGTGGGATCACTTGGAGAAATAAAAATGTGCCTTGCGCCGAAACATTCCCATACCAATTAAAAAATTATAACATGTATATTTATTATATTCGTATAAGGTATATAATGATTGGAAAAGCATTGAATTCGTGTTTTTCGTCTGTTGCGGAAGGTTTTGAAGCGAAAAAACAAGAAGAGGAACCCGGATATGTAGTATCGAAATCATGGATTGATTTAGTTGTATTCGTATTAATTCTCATGGCGGTTGCATTTTTTGGCAAATTTTTATGGAATGAGTTATTGGCTGGCGCCGATAAGGGCAAGGGTTTCATTACCGTTCTCAAACCACTTCCTAACTTATGGTATGCGATTGCCATGTTCATAGCGCTCGATGTATTTTTTGGTGCGAATTAAATTATTTATTGTTATCATAAATTCCTTTACGATCGTCAAAGAAAAACGCCCTCCATTGGGTCATATTTTCATCACTAATTCTTTGTTCTGAGAATATGTTGAAATTACCATCAGTTAACATATGATGGAGGAAAGCCAAACAATATACACCACATTCTGTATTACCTAGTTGGTGTTTTGTCTTATTGACGTTGATTTTAACTGTTTTGTTAATTTTGTTATCTTTAAAATAGTCATTACCTTCTTTTTCAAATCTATCTATTAATATTTTAATTTCTTTCGGTGGTTTTGCGCCAACACTATCAAAGTATGAGATTTCCCCCTCTTTCAATTTTATAAAGAGAGCAATCCAATGTTCTCCGTCTCCGGAATGAACGTCTGTATTAAAGATTGCTCCGAAGTTATTGTATTTATCAGCCAAGTCTTTATATTTATACTTACATAAACCACTAAATTTACATGCTCCTGATTTGGTTTTCTCATCAAAATCAATCGGGGCGGGGTCTAGAAAATGAAAGTCATTAAAATGTTTTACGTGATTACGCATCACATCATAAATGTCATCTTCACTTAACCATGTGTTTTTATCTTTCTCCCAATCTAACGGGACTTCCGGTGCGAATGCGTCATCGTATATTTTTATCCATTTATCTTCATTACCATGACCGTGGCGTTTTTTTAACTCATTCCACAAATTATTCTTCCATACCTCAACTTCCGCATCTTTTGGTGGTATTGTAATTTTATTATTTGGATTCTTCGTGTTCCAATTCTTTGCCAAATCTTCTAATTGTTTCATGTTATAACATGTTGGTTTTGGCGTGTCAAAATTAGAACATTTTCTTCTTTTTGATATGTCTTCTTTTGGGTTTGTTAATATATTTATGCTATTAAGTTGCTTAATATTATTACCCCCTTTCATCGGTTTTTTTTTATTTTGCGAGGGATTCGCTTTTTTTCGTTTAGTAAGTTGTTTTGTCTTCTTTAACACAGTTCTATTTTTATACTTTCTTGTTTTAGACATTATATATATACAATTTTAAAGTCGTGGGCATTATATTTAAATGTTTGTATCTTTATTAATGCGTGAGAAAGAGATACGAATCTCTCTTCCATGTGGAGCACATTTTAGTGAAGATTGGGTCCGCATAGTTGTGAATAAATGTTATCCAAATAGTCCACTTCGCGTTGCCCATGCACTTACAAATCCGACGGCATTTTTCGCTAATAATTTGTGCATAAAGGATTTTAAAGGGATGCGGTATAAAGTTCAGAGCGGACCCGAAAGAGGTGAGACGAAACAAATAACATATACATTGGGAGAAAAAGATACGATCCCAGTAATTTTTTTCTGCGGAGAATGGTACGGAACTCGTGTGAATTCGGGAGTTAACAATAAATATTTGAATATTTCCTGTTTTGAAGAAGATCATGATAATGTTGCAGAAAAGGATAAACACGATTTGCGTTTATTTTTTGGAGCTATCTTTTTCACGCGTTATTTACATCACGATCTCCATGAATATTACAGATATAACAAAAATGCCGACAATCCTGTTTTCGAACAGAGTAAGAAAGACAATAAATATTATCCTGTTTCCGTACAGAGCAGGAAAGACAAAAAATATTTTTTGGGATATTGTGCTACCAGAAAAACAGTTCTTAGAACAAAGGCAATGAATTATTTTATTGACAAATATGAAAATACCGATGAGATTTGTTGTTTTGGAAAAGATAATAATTATCGTTGTAAAATAGCTCCGCTTGCTAATTATGGCGTACGTATTAAACACAATGGAGCAAATATACTACTTTCTGCTGATTATAATTGGGATCTTTTAAAAGAATACAATAAGTGTAAATTTGTTTTAAATTTTGAGAATCATCAAAAGGCGGGATATTTAACAGAAAAAATAGTATCAGCCTTATTGGCAGGATCCATACCAATATATTGGGGTGATTCTGATTTGGCTAAAAAAACATTCAATCCAAAGGCATTTATTTGTGTTGATGATTACGATAGTATAGAGCAATGTATTGATTATGTTATATCAATGACAGATGACGATATTAATAAAATGTTGGAAGAACCTATGTTTGTAAATAACAAAATACCTGACATAATGGATTATAGAAATACAGAACCAGGAACATTTTACAGTAAATTTTATGATAAATTAAAGCAATTACTTAAACAATAATTAATGTTGATATATTATGACGGTCGCTTTTATAACGGGTATTAACGGTCAAGATGGTTCTTATCTTGCGGAATTTTTACTAGATAAAGGCTATAAAGTTTATGGAATAATTAGACGATCATCATCTTGTAATACTTCCAGAATAGATCATATTTTTAATAGATTAACACTATCTTATGGTGATGTTACTGACGGTGGTTCATTGGTTAATATACTTAATCGTATAAATAAAGAAAATCCAGAAACAAATTGTGTAGAAATATATAATTTAGCAGCAATGAGTCATGTAAAAGTATCATTTGAAATTCCTGAATATACAGCAAATGGCAGTGGAACAAGTGTATTAACTCTCCTTGAAGCAATTCGTTTATCAAATATCAAAGATAAGGTGAAATTTTATCAAGCATCTACATCAGAATTATATGGTAAAGTTCAAAGTGTTCCTCAAAATGAGCAAACACCATTCTACCCACGATCACCGTACGGTGTAGCAAAGTTATACGGTTATTGGATAACTGTTAATTATAGAGAATCATATAATATGTTTGCTTGTAATGGTATCCTCTTTAATCATGAAAGTCCTCGGAGAGGTCAGACGTTTGTTACTCGTAAAATTACAAAGGGTTTGTCAAAAATTATACGCGGAGAAGCAGATAGTTTAATTCTTGGAAATCTTGATGCCAGAAGAGATTGGGGACACGCCAAAGATTATGTTAAAGGTATGTGGAAGGTATTACAAGCATCAGAACCAAGTGATTATGTTTTGTCTACGAATGAATTCCATACAGTAAGAGAATTTGTAGAAAAAGCCTTTGCTTTAAGGGGTTTTGCTATTAAATGGAAAGGTGCCGGAATTAATGAAATCGGCTATGATACAAATACTGGTAAAGAACTTATTTTTGTTAGCGAAAAATATTTCAGACCAGCGGAAGTTGAACAACTTCTAGGTGATTCGTCAAAAGCAAAAAAGGATTTGAATTGGATTCCTGAGTATTCATTCACCCAACTCGTTGAAGATATGGTCAATGCGGATTGTCCTAATTATGACAATCCTGATTGACGCCGCAGGCGGCTTTATAGCGGCGCTAAGCCGCGCCTAACTAATCTGGCTTTTCACTATCATCAAAAGCAACAATTTTAATAAACCATGCTGTGAGTACTACCTTCATATAAGCGAAGTAATCTAATGAAGAATTCTGAAGAGAGCGAAGTAATCGACATTCTTGAGACGTCGCTCTAAACGGGCTTAACAAAAACCCTCTTAGGTTTTTTGGAGTACAGAATTCAACATACAAATGAGGTGTTATATAGTGGGTAGAAATCCATAATAATCCAACTACAAGTCCCTTAATTTTAGAACGGATAGACATTTTAACCCTTGATTGTAGTGAAGTATATTTCTCTAATCATTTTTATGTGGCGCCACTTTCACATTGTATATATTTTTCTGTAATGCTGACGCTATCCCAACCAGACTGTGTGTTATCCCAAGAAAGTTCCCACGCCAATTTATCTTCCGACTCATTGCGTATATATCCAAGATTTCCAATAGCAATATTACCATTGGGATCATTTACATTTAATAATTTATCAGGATAACCGAGAGCCGCGCCTGTTCCGGTTTGAAGATCATCAAGAGAAACAACGGAGCCGGACGCGTCGGGAATGAACCATTCGCCCAAATTTATATGCATTGAGAAAGCAACAGTTTGATTGTTGCTGAGGGTAATATTAACGTATAATTTTACTTCTGGACCAATACTACTCTGGGACGATGACAGACCTTGAATAGAAAATGTCCCAGAGTGGGTGGATGTGGTCGGGGAAGAAGACTTCTCGTAGACATGTGGATAAATCCCGAAAGGTGTTATATTAAGACTCTTTCCGCTGTCGACGTCTTTCAACTTTACGACACCTATGCCATCATTGTTAACATTGTTCGTATATTTGTAATCACTATTTCCAAGCTCATGTTCTGTAGTAAGTAATTTATGGTAAGGTAGGTCTTGAGGGTCGTTGATTTCCGCGCCGTCGACGACATCGTGGTAACCCATTCTAATACCATAGCCGTTTTTAATCAAAAGAAATTCTCTGTCTACAGATGTATTACTAAATTTGTCTAAAATAATTTCTTGGGTGCTTCCATCGTTTTGTATGAATATTGCACCACTTGTATCCGAAATCTGTAAAGTTGTGTTATCAATATATGTTTTTCTGCTGTCTGAAGTATTCTCAATCATAATATGTGCTCCTGACGCGTCACCAATTGTGGGTGTGGGCTCTGCGGTGGCTCTTAGGGGTATTCCCCCAGACGAAAAATCAGTCATCAGATATCGCGCCCCTAAGCCCAATAAGGTGTCTCTAAATCCTGCATTTCCTGACCCATCTAATAAATTGATTAATGTAGGTGTTAAAGCGATTGAATTGGTTGCTTGAGTGGGATCAGCATCGTAATCATCAGGAGTTATATCTGAGCCGCCGACGACGATAATACCAATGCGATCCATTCTTACAAAACCCTCTACATTATTAGCGTGGTCGTAACTATCAAGCAAAGGTATTGTGATATAACCAGATCGGATGTCAGTATATGTATTGTTTGGGTCCTGGAAGAGGTTGGCATTTGTACTTATTTTAATATAAGAATCAGTAAAATAATTTTGACATCCACCCGTTCCATTATCATTAAGATACATTAGAGGTCCGTCCCCTGAGCTATCGAGGGCAATCGAAATAGCTTTGCCTACGGATTCAGAGCCTCCCCCTGTTAATTCTAAAGAATTGCGAGTTAATTCACAAGAATCGAAGTCGACCACATCATGACAATTAATTAATATTCCCGCCTCGAGCGGCTCTACGTCGGTCCCTGAGCTGTCAGACGAAAGATTTATGAATCGTCCTGAGTTTTCATTTTTATCAAATAATTTAAATATGACATCGCCACTTGAATTAGTCCATGTGTATGACTCATCGGTCTCAGACCTCAAACGAGAGGCAAGTTCAGAACCAGCGTCAGTACCCGTTGCGTATCCTCCGACCGCATTAATACCATTTGTGAAATCAGCTGCATCCGATAATTCTCTCCATGTTAATACACCTACATTTCCGCTCACATCAGTATAAAGAACATCATCTATAGAAACATTAGTCTTTCTTCTATCATGGGCTAAATTGAAACGGACTGTTTGTGAATATCTCATAAATTATAAATTATTAAAATTACAGTTAAGTTAAATGCGTTAAATTTTTTCAATTGTGTATAAATATGGAGCAAATAGAGAAGTACACAAAAAAAATCAACGAAATGGGATCAGGATATGATGGAAAAATGATCGAAACCCTCTTATCAAATAAACCATATATAATTTCCAGATTGGGTCAGGTAGAATATAATGCCTGTCATGGAGAACATTTACCGAAATTCCCATCCAAGGAGCTTATTCAGACTAGAAATAGTATAGATCAATATTGTCGCAATAATGCGGGTTTTTATTTTAAAAACCCAAGTGAAGTTGATGGAAAAGTATTGAAAGAGCGTGATATATTCTTTATTTTTCAAAATAAATATCTAAATGCGATGTTTGAAAGTGACAAGGTGTTAGTATATAGAGTGCATTTAGATGGTTTCTTTCGTTTATATAAGTCTGTACTTGATGACCTCCCGTGGACTGAATATTATGAAGAGTTAGATTTACATCTAATATTATTAGAATATTATACCAGAGTTCTAGATAAAAAAGTCCTAATAGTTTCTAATTTTGAAGAAACTATTAAAAAGCAATTAAAAATTTATGACAAAATTTTCCCTCAATATAATGTGAAAACCGAAAATATAGTTGTTTATAAATCTTATCAAACTATAAGAGGTAATACTCCACATGATAATTGGTTCGAAACATATAAGGTTATGGAAAATGATATATCAAAATTAGATTTTGATTATGCCTTTTTAGGTTGCGGATGTTATGGTTTACCATTAAGTAATTTTATACACAAAGAAATGAAAAAATCTGCTTTTTATGTTGGTGCGACGATACAACTAATGATGGGTATTACAGGCTTGCGATGGGAAGGCAGAAGAAGACATGATAAGTATTGGTTGTGGAAATATACAAATGAACATTGGGTACGTCCATCAGAAAACGAACGTCCAAAAAATTACGAGCAGGTTGAAGAGGGATGTTATTGGTAATTTTCAGTATAAACAACAAACACACTGTGTATTAGATGTTTCAGAATATAGTTTCTTTCTAAGCACATCTATATTCCAATCCCGTTTTGCTGATATATGAATAACATTTTTTCCAATATTTTTAGTATCTGTGTGGTCGATTTTGTTTCCAACTATTAGAAAATTTACATTTCCACACATATTGACAACCTTTGTCTTCCATTCTGGAATATTCTTATATGATAGTTTGCTTGTAGTATCATATACTATGACACATAGATGAATTTTATCACTAATTTGATGTTTTCCGTGTAATTCTTGTCCTGGAAAGTCGTATAATCTTGTCATAGTAGAATTATTAATGTCCCCCATATGATATTTCGTAATTTTATATGTTGATTCATATAGGGGATTAAAATTTTTACTTCCATTTAATCGTCTAATAATGGTAGATTTACCAACTCCCCCGTCTCCAACGAAGAGAATATTTTTATATGCCATTGTATTTTAACTGATATATGATAATAATATTGTTTATAGAGATGTGAAGCATATCATTTTTCTTGAACGAGATAATCTTCGTGAGTTTTTTGACGAAGTTTATCTAAGTTTGTTAATTTAAATTTATTTAAATCAGTAAATATTTTGTGTTCGTCAAAATGATTTAAAATAGGGGGACACTCCCATTTAAAAATACATCCAATTGGGTCAAGTTTAAATTTTTTGGGAAAATGTGTATCCTTTTCCCAAATATATTTTCGCCATGAAAATGGAAGCAACTTATTGCTATATGGGGGAAGAACTATTGCGAGTTGTTCCAAAGAAGTATACCTCTTATTTGTGATTGGTAATTCAATATCATTTGTTTCAAGATATAATACCAAGTCTTTGAAAAGCGGTGCATGTAAATATGGATAATACCAACCTTGATCACAATCCTGTGTTGGATCATTACAAGTATAATATTTCAAATTCCAAGCCAAACCATTAACATATTGCTTACACATATCTTGAATGGAAATATTTTGTAATGATTTTAAATAATTATAATAGCGTAATCTCCACCCCTCTTCTCCAAAATTAATTATAACTTCCGCATTGCGATGATAGTCAGGCCAATACGTAATTTTATCATCACGTGAATTACCATGACGAATACATCTTTTATAAACCATATGCTCTGCCCGTTCCTTAACTAAAGTGTCCTCTTCCTTGGCAAAGATTTTGAATAAAGAAATAAGGAATTCTTTATCAATTATACCATTTTTAACTAAATTTCTTTGTAAAGATTTACGAAGAAGGTCATAAGAATTCAGAACAGTAGTTAAAGCATTTTGTCTGAGATTTAATGAGTAATGTTTTGGTAAAAAATCATTACCCATTAGAAATGAGAGACAGATATAATCCACTGGGTCCCAATAATCATGTTTAGACTTTAAACAATTTGTAAATTTTGGAATTGATAGAAATGACTGTTTGTTGTTCTGTTCTCGGAACAAATAAACCGTCTTTGGTAGTTGAAGAATACTTAGCATTATAAGATCGGCATCGAGTCCATGAATGACATTGATTTTATCATCATCGTCATCTAATTTTCGCATATACTTGATAATTTTTTGTTCTCCTTCTCCTTTTACACTAGAATCGGAAATAATAACGTTAATTTTACTTGATAACTGTTTTAAGTAGGTGGATTTATATAATTCGCTATTTAGAAAGTTCATAAAAGTTGTTCCTGGGGAAATAGCATTAGAATCCCAAGCCATTGGTTTATTATTTACCTTTGCGTCAAAAAATCTGTCTTGACAAGCTTTGTATCTTCGTTCACGTTGTTGTTCCATCTTAGCACGAGGGCATACACCGTCAACAGCGATATACAACAACTCAGTGGGTTTAATTAAATCAATCATATGTTGTATATAAAGAATGACATTTTCAATGATAAGAGTTTCAGTTTCAATATCGGAAATATTGGTGTGATTTTTATAGACGTGTTCCTTTGCACCATGAACTATACCATTAAAATCTAAAAATAATCTATGAATTTTTTTGGGTACTTCTGTTGACAATCCCAGACCGCCAACTTTATAAGTATGTTTAAGATAACTATATAGGGCCGGTATTCCCATTGTGTCTAATTATATTTATATATAGGGTTTGCCTTATTCTCTGTTGTCTGGGAAGTGCATTCAAGAATCATAGAAAAAAATTTTAAATCCATTTGCATCCTCCCAAGTAGTAAGATTACCGGGAGATTTGGTATTAAAATTTAATATGTAACATTTATGTTCAAAGACTTCTGCAGCATTACCCGGCAAAGACATGATACTAAGTAATTTATAAGTATTATTATTATATTTTACCATATTACCAATATTTTCAGTTGATTTAGCGATATCAAGCATTTCTTCTAAAGAAGAACATACGATCATATCAGGTTCCATTTATTAAACTGCTCCACTAATGACTTTATATAAAAACATTTGACTAAAATCGAATAATGACGTCTACCAATACTTTACCATGGACTGAAAAGTATCGTCCACAAAATAGTGACGACGTATGTGGAAATGTATTAGAGTTTAAAAAAGTTATGGAATATGGTAGTCAATCAAAAAATTTACTCCTATATGGTCCAAGTGGAACTGGTAAATCAACAGCTATTCGTTGTCTTTTGAGACAGATCCCAAAAGATTCAAAACTGATCCTTGACGCAAAAGCAAGAGCATCTAATACAACACAACAACTTATTCAAAAATTAAACAACTTTTCAAATACAAAGACATCCTATTCACAAAGATTTGTTTTAGTTGATGAGGTTGATTCAATACGAATTCTCGAACAGAAAATATTTATTCGCCCATTAACAAAGGATATCGGAAATAATGGGAGACGGAATATTATTTTCTTGTTTATATGCAATCGTATAGAAAAGGTTTCCGAATTTATAGTAAGACATTGTGTTCGTATTGAATATAACACCCTTCAATATGATGCGGTTTCTAATTATTTAAAGATGATATGTTCGAATGAGAACACTCCATATGATGAAATATCTCACAAATATATATTTAACAGTGTCGGTCGTGATATGAGGAAAATGGTAACAACGATGCAGTATTTATATTTTATGACAGGTAAAATAGATAAAGACGATTTTATAACGATTGATCCATTAAATAGTATTGATTTTTCTTGTCTTTTTGATAGGTTAATCAATACGAGTGATATTGATAGTGTTGCGGATGAATTATATGGCGAGTCATTTTCAATTTTAGCATTGTGTACTTATTCTATGAAATATCACAAGAGAAAAGGTGCTTTAACTTATGATTATTTAAAATTATTAGCTAAATTGTGTAATGATTCTTATACTACTGAATATACCTGGTTTATTTTTTACAGATTGATTAATGAATCACCTTTAAGGAAATAATTTATTTTTCTCGATTATTTAAAATAGTATATTCTATGGCCTTTCTGATTTCTCTTAGCGTTTTTTTATGATCTTTACTATTTTCATTTGTTATTACATTGCATTTTTGCCCCCATAGTTCTTGTAAAAAAGAACTCGCTCTTCTTTTAAACTCTTCGCCATAATCACTATCTAGTTTATCAACTATATTCTTAATCCATGTATCTATTGTTTTAACTTTTGAACTAGCTTCCCATGTAGTCCCATTGAATGTTTCAATAGTTGGTAATTTCTTATTTGGAATTTTTACATTTCTATTTTCAGGAGTTTCAAAATGTAGTTTCTTTACTAATTCGGGAACACATTCGTTAACACCTCGCATAATTCGTAAAACTTCTTCATCACTTAAATTTTTCCAAGTTTCCTGTCCAAATGGATTAATTTGAATATTAACTGTGTTATGATTAACAGAGTTGTCATTATATTTTTCTATATAATTACCTTCTACAATCGTATTTGCCTTATTCTTGGATAATTGTGATCTTAATGATAATAGTTCTTTATTAATATCATTGAGTTCTTTTCTAGTATTTTCCCTCTCAATTTTCGCCTGTTCGATCTCTTTTGTCATTCGTATATTTGATTCCATTAACATTTTCACCTGTTTAGTTAATAATGATACAATATCACCATCTTTAATTGGCGTCGTAGTAGGGTTTAATTTAATATGTTTTTTTGAATTTAGGTGTTGATTCCATAAAAAGGCATTTTTTGCTGTATAGTTACACAACTCGCAGTGCATATCTGACATACTATTAATATTACATGTTATTATTTTACATTTAAGTTTTCAAGAATATTTTTGATAGATATAATTATTATTTCCAATAAATGGGTCGCTTAATATTTTGGTAAACTATTTTTTACACTCAAGAATCTTGAGGGGGGTGTTTTTTATTTCGATGTCTTAAATTTAACTCCAGTTTAATATTCTGGATAGTTGATGTTTAGAGGACTTTCTGTGTGGTCCTCTAAGAATTTAATTAACCGATTTCCCCTTTTTGGAAATTTA
>CERI01117539.1_pt1 | contig 19884 bp, 14 predicted proteins | sample 350261 | NCBI WGS metagenome assembly CERI01 (sample SAMEA2620979, study PRJEB7988) | marine metagenome | isolation source: saline water (ENVO:00002010), including
CATTGGAACCACCTGTTAAAGTAGTTAGTTGCGTTCCAGCTTCACTTCCATATTCTAATTTCACTTTATTATTTTCAACACTAATAGAATTCGTTGTTATGGTTGTGCCATTATTAGTTACTATAAAATCATCTTTATCATAGGTTGCTAGGTCTTTTATTGGTTCTGTGAAATTCAATAATATATTCCCGGATGATGATAATTCCGGTATAGTCATTGTTGGTTTCTTTACTCCCCCCGCATTATCCAAAGCAGTTTGTAATCCAGCTGTTTTTGCTATAGTTAAATCACCATCTGCTATAGTTGCTTGTTTACCTGCCAATGCGGTTGTCATTGTTGCTCCAAAATTCTCGTCATCTCCTAATGCCGCAGCCAATTCATTCAATGTATCTAATGCTCCGGGTGCTGAATCTATTACATTTGCTACTGATGCATCTACTGCTGTTTTTACAAAAGCAGTTGTTGCTATTTGCGTTGTATTTGTTCCTGCTGTTGCTGTTGGTGCGGTTGGAACACCTGTTAATGCTGAATTTACCAAATCTGCTGATATCTTTAATTTTTGATCATTTGCGGTTGAATCCAATGTTAATTTTATATTTGTTCCTGCTTGTACAGTTAAATCTTCCTGTCCTGATGGTGATATAGATGATGCTCCTGCTATTGAACCTCCATCTGCTACCGCTGTTAATGTTTTCCAATGACTTCCTAATCCTACTGTAACATCTTTTCCTGATGCTGTAACCTTAAATCCAGCATCTTTATCAAATGTTATTGAATCTACGTCTGTTGTTGTAACTGGAGTAGCAACGCCGTCGGTACTACCTATTACATTTAATGGTTTTCCTGTTGCCGATATAGTATTATCGTTTCCTATTGTTATATTATTACCCGCTACCAATGTTGCTTGTTTTCCAGCTAATGAGGTGGTTACTGTTGATGCAAAACTACTATCATCTCCCAATGCGGCAGCCAATTCATTCAAAGTGTTTAATGCTCCAGGTGCTCCATCTACTACATTAGTTACTGCTCTGGTTACATATGCTGTTGTTGCTAATGTTGTATCATTTACATTTGCTGATGCCGTAGGTGCTAATGGTGTATTTGTAAATGTTCCTCCTGCTATAGATATTTTTGAATCTAATGCTGTCTGTAATCCACTTGTCTTTGCTATTGTTAAACTACCATCTGCTATTGTTGATAATTTTGAATTTAAAACAGCTTGTAATCCACTCACGTGTGTTATACTTAAATCCCCATTAGTTATAGTTGCTTGTTTACTATCCAATGCTGTTTGTAATCCATTTGTCTTTGCTATACTTAAACCATCATCTAATATATTAGCATAACCTTTCACTATTAAATAATTTCCCATTTTTGAATGACTTCCACATTGATAAAATAATTTTGTTGGGGTAGAATCTGTAACTTGAATTTGAACATACGCATTATCTTGACCTGCTGTTCCTGATACAAACACTCCTGTTGTATGTTCAGTTGTCTTATCTACATCTAAATAAAATTTTATTGGATGACTTGTATTGGTAGCATCATTAACTAAAAATTTATATGTTTTACCCGATGTGAATGTTAATATAGGAGATTCTTTTCCATTTATAAAATATCCAACAGTTGAACCGGAACCGTGATATGGATGAACACTTGTTTTATTTGATATTGTTACTGTATATTCTACATTACCTAATTTTACCAAATTTGTATCTGCTTCAGCATTTATAGTTGTTCCTACTATATTTATATTTGTTCCTGCTGTCAGACTTCCTTGTTTTCCATCCAACTGTGTTTGAATTGAACTAGTAGTTCCACTCAAATATCCCAATTCTAAACTTGTTACTCCTGATGCTGTCACTTTTCCACCTGCTGAACTTATCAATGCTTTTGCACCTGTCAAATTATTTGTTACTATTGTAGACGCTCCTCCTGTTATATCTGACGTTGTTAATCCTCCTCCTGCTGCTGATATTGTCCCATCGTTTGCTATTGTTATATTTGTTCCTGCTGTTAAACTTCCTTGTTTTCCATCTAACGCTGTTTGTAATCCATTTATTTTCGCCACAGTTAACAATCCATCTGATATAGTTGATAATTTTGAATCCAATGCTTCTTGTAATCCTGATACCTTTGCTATCGCCAACCCTCCGTTTGCTATTGTTGCTTGTTTTCCATCTAATGCTGTTTGTAATCCATTTGTCTTTGCTATTGTTAAATCTCCATCTGCTATTGTTGCTTGTTTTCCTGCAATCGCGGTTGCATTATCCGTTATTTTTGTATTTAAATTTACACCACTTGCTGTTATATCATTTGTTGTTGTTAAACTTTCTACTGTCAACGATGATGCTAATTTAGCGCCTGTTATTTCTCCATCTTTAATATGCTGTCTTCTTACTCCCGCTTGTGGTATTTGATAATGAACACGTGTCCATTTCGTATCTCCAACCCATATCAATATATCCCCTCCATTTAAAGTTACTCCCTTTAAATCTACTTGTTCTGAATGCAATGATGTTGAAGAAACTGTACACGTTTCATGGACTATTAAATAATCTCCATTTTCTATTCCGGATATTCCTGTCTTTAATGTATTTAACTCATTCGCTACTAATGTATCATCATTTGCATCGGTTGGATTAAAATAGTTTTTAAAAGTTAAACCTGTAAATGGCATCATTTCTGCTGGAACTTTTCCTGTTCCCGCATCACTCTGAACTAGTTTCTGTGTAGTTGGAACTCCATTTACCGATTTCGATGTTTCCATTTCACCTGACGCACTAGCTGATATACTAAAATTTGTTCCCATTTGAATTGAACCTGTACTTATATGTAAATCTTGTATATAAGCATTTCTAAACGCCTTTGTAGCTGAACCGATATCAGTTCCTCCGTTTGCTGTATTATCAGGCACATCTTGATAATTATTTGATATTTTTGGTAATATGGTTCCTACTTTTATACTTTCTACTGTAACATTATTATCCGTATCTACTTTTATGGCTTGTCCAGATAAATCTATTTCTTTTGTTGTAACTTTTACTGAATTACCCGCTGTATCACCAGCTGATGCATCACCCCATTCTAATACATTTCCACTTGATGGATATTTTAATGCTTGTCCTTCTGTTCCTGATGTTATTGGTAATTTATATGTTCCTATTGTTACTTGTTGTGTAAATGTTTTTACCCCTGTTATTGTTTCTGTTGCTGTTAATGAAACTTTTTCTGTTACATCCTCATCTTCTTCATAATCGTTGCTATTATCTCTGAATATATCTTCTATTCTTGCTGTTCCTTTTGTTGGTAATGTTCGCATATATGCTAACCAATCCTTTAATTTCATATCTGATACACTTGATTTACCTGCATACATCAAAGCAGCCGCTTGATTCCCCCCTGCTGTTGCTATAGAAGCTGGAACTACATTCGTTTTTCTTTTTCTAAATTTAATTTTACCATTAGATATTGCTATTTTATGGGTATCACCTACCCACAAGGAATTATCACTCACATACATATCTCGTACCTTAAATTCCACACTACCTATATCATACGCATTATCTGTATCTGGAATAATACTCCCTTTCATTGTTACTGCTCCTAAATTGCCTTCTATTACACCAGTAAACGTCTTGGTTCCTGCTATCGACTGATTTCCTGTTATTTTTACTGCTGCATTATTTAATTCTAAATATTTATCCCATCTTACTGCGCCTGACGCTACTGTTTGATGTGTTGCTGGCGAATCACTCGATGGATCAGGTGGTGGATTCACTATGCCGTAAATACTATCTTGGTTTATTAAAAGCCCCGACATTATAATATACCCAAATAAAATTATATTAATTTATAATTTTATTTTGTATTTATTTCTATTACATTGTTTTCCTGATACAATAAATAATTATATATATTTCTTATGCTCGTATTTGATATCTTTCTCTCTTTTTCTCCCATTTTTATTGTAATTTTATTTAAACATTTACTATCTTTTTTCAATGATATTAACAAATTATATAAAGAACCATATTCCTTTAATATTGCTCTAGATGTTATTGAACTTATTCCGGGTATTTGACTTAATATTATTTCTCCTATATTTTCTGGTTTTATATTCTTTTTTTTAACTTTATTCACCACATTACAATAATCTTTTATATCCGTCGTTTTATTATACGATATATCGTAATGGGATTCTTTTTTATCTCTCATCATTTTATCACTCAATCTTAATATATATTCTGCTGTTTCTGATATTGTATGCGTTCGCATTACCGAAAATCCTTTATAATATTGTAAACTAAATAATGTTACATATAATGTTTTTGCCTTTATTTTTGTATATCTTCCTCCTTTATTATCCCAAAATCGTATATCTCCTTCTATCAAATATATTATATTATGATTGTGTAATTTGTTATTATTTAATCTAAAACTTTGTTCAGCATATCTTCCATCTTTTATTGATGCCGCCAAATCTGATATTGATTTCCTTTCTATTATTAATTTCTCTTCTCCTGATTTATCTTTTATTATTATATCCCCTATTGGTAAATTCTCTCTTTTTATTTCTAGTTTATTAAATTTCCATTTTGTTTTTAAATTTTCTAAGAAGTTTATTAATTGTTTTTCCCTATAATCTACTATTATTTCCATTAATTTAATACTTTGTTTATTATTTAAATCATTTAATAAATTATATTAAAAAAAAAATACGTGTACTATACATAATGAGTGAAAAATCAGAACCTATTCCTATTCCTCCTCCCAACAATGAAAGAACTTCTTGGTTTGGATGGGGTAACTCTTTTTATACCCCTAATAAAACTAATGTAGAAAAAATTGTTCCTATGGATGATGATGAAAAAATTTCTTCTTCTTCTGATACTGAATCTGATAATCAACATAATAGTGATGATGAATATAATGATGAATATAATGATGAATATAATGATGATTTTGAAGATGATATTAGTCAAGAAGCTATTTACAAACAATTTCGAAAACTATTAATGAGTAAAAATAAATGTCAACAATTTCGTGATTTTATGGTAAATGCTCCTGATGTTATTGTAATGTGGGGTATGATAAGCACAGCTTGTCTATTTAAAGCTCCTTTAGCTTATTTCATTTCTTTAACTTGGTATGCCAATGAAAAAGATAAACATCAAAAAGAACAACTTAATAATTGCGAACCTTGTAATAAATGGAGTGATGATTGTTATTGTTCAAAATCTACTGAAAAATTAAACAAACAAGATTAATTTTTTATATAATAATTAAAAAATTAATATTTTCGTGTTTTTCTTTTCTTTCTTCTCTTCTTTCTTTTTTTACTTTTCTTTCTTCTTTTCTTTCTTCTCTTCTTCCTTCGCTTCGTTTTCTTTCTTCTTTTCCTTTTCTTTTTAGTTTTTTTTCCTCCTTGAATTGCACAACAACCATTACATTGACTACAATTATTAAGACCACATGCTTTACAACATTTTGCGCATATATTTAACGACCAATCTTTCCAATATTTCAAATCATAGACATTCATTTGTTTTTCTGTCATAGTTTCGTTAAGTTCACCCGTCTCATCATTGAATCCCATTATATTTCTTTTCTCGATTCTTTCTAATTTCTTAAAAAAATTTTCAAGTTCCCCACCCATTTTTTCTTTTTCTTCAACTATTGCTTCTAGTTTAAGTTCTACTGCTTCTTTCAATGTATCATATCCGGTGATGCCCTCCTCCTCCTCATCATCCGTATTGCCAATACAACTTCCACAATTTTTATTACCTTCTTTTATCCAATGAAGAAATCTACCTGTATGTAAATAATGATTAACAAATAATTGATATGATTCTATTTCTCCAAATCCTTTAATCCAAGGTTTTCCTTTAACAAATTTAACAACTACTTCTTCTTTCGTCTCATTGTTAACGGTGACCTTTTTTTTTCCTTGCCAATTTGCATTCGATAATGGTTCTTTTAATATATGCCACCAATGAGTCCATATTACCCTTTCATTATAACATATTATTAGCTCCCAAAAAACTCGCTTTTTCGTCTTTATTTTTTTTTTTTTGTTCGTTATTTTTGTATTATCAATCAACTTCGTTTTAATATCTATTTGGTCTTCCTGTACTTCTTCTTCATCGTTAGTTTCAATAATGTTGTCTAATAATTTATTATTATTAAAAATATTCTCATTATTATTAACGAACGACCACTTACTATTATCTTCCAATTTGACATCACCAATGGTAGTACTTTTTTTTGATTTTCTATTTGTCACGACCATCGTCGGTGTTTTTTGGTTTTCGTTATTATCTATTTTTTCTTCTTCATGATCACTTATCGCTTTTGATTCTCCATATTTACCTAGGTATTGTTGTATCTTTTTAGCACCTTGATTCATTACATCAAATAATGTATCCCACTCAATAGAATCAGTCTCCGTTTTTTTTTGTTTCTCCTCCTCATCAAGTATATCTTTTATTTGTTTCTTCTCTTCATTACTCCATTCTATTTTAAATTTACCACCACCACGGTGTGACGGAGTATTTCTCTTAACAATTAACATTCTTCTCTTTTTGTTTCTATCATTTCTTGAAGATGTTGGTGTTACGAATGCTGTTTTCCAGTCTCTTTTTTTTGAAATATATTTCCCTGAAAACCATTTATCTGGTTGATTTTTAAAAATCAAATCATCCATATTATTTATTGGTCCTTGTCCAAATTTTAAAAATGTATCTGTTGTAAAAATAATTGGTTCTATTTGTTTACTATTCCCTGTATTGTCCTCAATTAAAGGTTTCGTTAATGTTTGTAAAGCGAATGATTCTGGTATTAATAAATAATCTCCCAATGTTTTTAAATGTACCAAACTTGAAATAACAAATGTTATTAAATATTTTTTTTGGTCTTGTTCCAATATTTGACCAGTTTTATACCCTATTGCCTTTCTACCTAATGTCATTAATTCTCCATATATTTTTGCTAATTTTTGATATTTTTTTGCCATTTTTTCTTGATTTCCACTCAATTCGTCTATAAAAGCATCAATACTTTCTTTGCTTTCATTATTATCATACATATAATGAAAACTATTAATAAAAATTTCATATTCTTTATCAATTCCATGTTGTTCGTCTACTTTATCATTTTTATATGTAGCAGTTGAAATTATCATACTAATAAAGGATGCAATAACAGGTAAATCATTTGGTAATCTTTCATCATCCTCTAATGTCCACCCAATTGTTTTATTTGAATTTGTTCGTATAGAAACCCATTTATCTACATTAATCGTTTCTGTTGTCTTCGATTCAACACAAGGTTGAACAAATGTGAATGTAGTTATATAATCTTTTGATTTTCGTACTGTTTTTTCCTCTTTTAATTTTTTATCTATTTTAAGATAATAAGCTATTGGTTTATTTTGAAATAATTTACCACCATCTTTTTTAATCATTTTGATTTTATCAACATTCTCCCCATTGCTCCATTCTTGTTGTTTGTCTGATGCTTTATTTCCAACAACTTCATTAACTATAAAAGGAACAACATAACTATATTCTTCGCCGGATTTTGGCATATATTCAAATTTATTTGTTTCACCTACTACTTTTGCACACGAAGATGCATCTGTTTTATTAGTAATTATTCTAACAGTTTTATTCATATTAGGATTTGGTTTTTTTGATTTTTTCAGTTGCCTTTTTACATATGCCGACTGTGGATTATTTCCGATATTATCAATTAAACTATATCGATTGAATGGCCAATGATTTATATCCATATTAAAACGTTCAAATTCATATTTTATTTCCTTTTTATAATAATAATTATTATTATCACCATTTTTCTCTTGTGTTGCAGGCTCTTCAGTAAACAGTTTTTCTTCATTTCTATCACATTTTAAATGTAGATTTTTTATTTGAGGTTGAGCTGTGCCATTTTCTTCATACAAATTTGCATCAGGTTGTTTTGGATGCATTGCCTCATGAAATTTTTTAGCAGCAGACACACCTTTACCCCATTGTCCTATTTCTGAAAATAAACCATCATTAATTTCATATATTGGGATTATTTCTTTGTCGGTCCATCCATTAAATAAAGTGGTTGAACTCTGCTTATCTACTACTCTATAACTAGGGTTTTCATAATAAGACTTTAGATAACGTTCGTATATTGAATAAAATAATATTTTTTCCACTATTCTGTGATATTTCGCTAATTTGTTTGCTTGAATGGCTGATTGAAATGGTTTTGCAAATACTTTTGCAATACAAGATAATAAACTAATATTTCCTAATCTCTTATTATTTTTTTGGTGTAAAAAACTTGCTATTCTTTGTTTGGATCCCTTTGATAATTCCGTTGTCCAACGATTGGAACATCTAAAATCATGTATTTTATCAAAATAAAATGGAACAGACATATTTCTTAAATGATTTAATCCAATTTTTGAACAATATATTGTTTTTGGTTGATATATCTCAATGAATTTTTCAATATATTCATCCTCCCCTTGTTTATTTATTTTTTTACAACCTGCAACAGACGGCGGACATATCTCAGGTAATATTTTATTTCCTTCTTTATATAATAAACCATATTCAACACCGTTGTATTCGACTCCATCTCTCTCGCTCATATTAAACAAAGCTTTTAACTGCGGTGAACAAGTAGTATCAATGTGAACTTTAGTTACAATTCCAAGTTTTTTCCAAAATGCCTTCTTTGCAGTAGTCACTGATTCTTTCTTATATGTAGGTATATACCATATTTTGTTATCATTGTCTATTTGCATTTTATTATCCTCATCGCTACTGGAATCATTGAAGGCGAGGCCTTCGTCTAATTCCATGGCTGATGCAACAATTTCTGTTGATGCTGGTGCTGGTGCAACAGAGCTGGACATATATATATATATTAACCAAATATATTATAAAATTGATTTAAATATAATATATTTTATTTCTAATATATGAGTGTAAACGCTGTAATTGATAAAGAAATTTTAAATGACGGTGACGTCAATAAAGAAGATGAAGAATTAATTTTCAATCCATATAATCCAAATAATATTGAAATAACAGAACAACAGGTATGTGATATTTTAAAGAAATATGGCGTACCAAGTAAAGTTCATAATATAAATTTGTATAAAAGAGCATTTATTCATAAATCTTATTGTAAAAGACCAAAAATAGAAAATGACGAGAATGGTATTATAATAGTAGAGAAACCGGGTGATTGTATGAAATTAAAAACAAAATCAAATGAAAGATTAGAATTTCTAGGAGATGGTGTATTGGAATGTATTACAAAATATTATTTATACAGGCGATTTCCTAAAGCTAATGAAGGTTTTATGACAGAAAAAAAAATAGCATTAGTAAAAAATGAATCAATCGGAAAAATGGTATATGAAATGGGATTAAATAAATGGTATATAATGTCAGCGAATGCTGAAGAAAAGAAAACAAGAACGAACTTAAAAAAATTAGGATGTTTGTTTGAAGCATTTTTGGGAGCATTGTTTTTAGATTTTAATAAAATAGATATCCGCGACGAAGATAATTGGTTTAAAGACACATTTGTTACTGGTCCTGGATTTCAAATAGCTCAAATATTCGTAGAATCCATATTTGATCATCATGTCGATTGGTTAGAATTATTGAAAACAGACGATAATTATAAAAATAGGTTACAAGTGGTATTACAAAAAGCATTCAAAGTTACTCCTGTGTATATGGAAATAAGTGAATGGGATGAAGAAACGGGTTATCATATGGGGGTGTTCTTATGTATGGGTCAAAAACATCACTATTTAACAAAAAATGACGCAATATCGATGGGTGAAATAAATAATACAACAACTGAAGTAATATCTCCAGTAGATAAAATTCAATATTATTTAGAAAATGTAAATGAAAAAATATTGTTATTTTTGGGAGAATCAAAACATAAAATAAAGAAAAAGGCAGAACAGAGTGCTTGTAAAACAGGATATGAATTGATAACAACATCGGCACTTTAAAAATCATCATCGTCTTCATTTTCATAACAAAATTCATCTTCTAATTTAAATTTTGTTATTATAGAACGTTCAATATGTTTTAAAATAGGGGAAGTATCATCAATAATTTTTTTTTGTTTTAATCTTTTTGGAAAATTTGGTTTTTTAGGACTATTTGGTCCTATTTTTAATGTAGTGCAAATATTTTTTGGAGAATTTAATTTGTATTTCGGGACAAAATTTAAATCAATGGTTTTAATTCTATTAACTTGTGAATTTTCCATATATTATAAATGACAAAGTAATATTTATATATAAAAATTTAATAAATATAAAAATTTAATAAATAATTTATATATATGAGTTCACTTTTAACAAAATTAAAAAGAGGGAAAGAACCAGTAAAATATAAGCCAGTTATGGTATCTATACCAATTAAAAAGATAAATATACAATTTGATAGAGAAGAATTTATTAAAAATTATAACAATAGATTTACGGTAAAAATAAAAGAAAGAACATTAAGAAAAGATATAAAAAAAGTAGGAGTTACAGTATTACCTAGAAATAAAGATAAAAAACCAAATATAAGATTTGAAAAAAACATAAAAAAAGGGTCTATTACAGATTATGACGAAGTTAACCCATTGGAAGAAAGAACAATAAATAAAATTAATATAAACAAATTAAAAATCAATGGAAAAAATATAAAAGATAGATTACCACCAAAATTTGATGAAGTAAGAATAGAAGCACCTGGATATTATTTAAATAATAGAATTATATTTTTAAAATTTTTAAATAATAAGAAAATTTTTGGAAAATATAAACAAATGGCAAAAGATGATAAAACGTCGGTATCTTGTGATGATTTTGCGGGTAAAAAAACATTTCAATTATTAACACATCAAAAGTTAGTAAAAGATTATATGAATGTTAATACTCCATATAGAGGATTATTATTATTTCATGGTTTAGGAGCTGGTAAAACTTGTTCATCAATTGCTATAGCAGAAGGATTAAAATCTACAAAACGAGTTATTATATTAACTCCTGCTAGTTTAAGATTGAATTATATAAAGGAATTGAAAAAATGCGGTGATCCATTGTATCGTTTAAATCAACATTGGGAATTTATTGAAACAAAGGAAAATGATAAAATGGAAAAGGGATTATCCAAAATATTATCATTAAGCTTACAATATATAAAAAAAAAGGGGGGTGCTTGGTTAGTTAATAGTAAAAAAGAATCAAATTATGGTTCATTAAATATGAATGATAAAAAAAGTTTAGATGATCAATTGCATGCTATGATTAGAAAAAAATATCGTTTTATTAATTTCGATGGTTTAAGAAAAGATAAATTTAATGCATTAGAAAGAGAATCGTTAGAATTAAATGGGAGAAGAAATATTTTTGATAATAAAATAGTTATAGTAGACGAAGTTCATAATTTTATCAGTAGAATATCTAATAAATTGCGATTAGGTAAAACATTACCTAAAAATGATATGAATGTAACAATGTATAAATATTTAAAAGACGCGGAAAATTGTAAAATCATATTTTTAACGGGAACTCCTATTATTAATTATCCAAATGAATTAGGTATTTTATATAATATGTTGCGTGGATATATTAAATCATATGAATTTAAAATAGATAATAGTAATTGGGTAGGTAAAGGAGATTTTACATTACAGACAATTAAAAAATTATTTAAAAAAGACGGATTAATTGACTACATAAATTATAAACAAGATAGAACTACGCAAACAATTATAATAACTAGAAATCCGTATGGATTTAAAAGTATAAAAGATAGAAAAGGTAGATATGGAGGTGTTACTTCGGTAAATGCACATTTAGATGAATCTGAATTTAAAAAATATGTAAAAGATACATTACTAAAGCACAATATTAAAATTGTAAATAAATTTACTCTTAATAAATATAATGCTTTACCTGAAACATTTAATGCTTTTTATGAAAAATTTATAGTAGAAGACATATATGGAACAAAAAAGGTTAAAAATCCTATTTTATTTCAAAGAAGAATATTGGGACTTACTTCATATTTCAGAAGTGCACAAGAAAAATTATTACCAAAATTATTAAAACCAAAAATGGTTCTATGTGAAATGAGTAATTATCAATTAGGTATATATCAAGACGCGAGAAAAAGTGAAAGAAAAAGAGGTAAACCTCCTAGTAATGTAAAAGATATGTATAAAAATGAAAATTCTTCTTATAGAATGGGTTCTCGTTCATCTTGTAATTTTGTATTTCCAGAAGAAATAAAAAAACCTAAAAAAAAAGGAAAAATTACAGAAGAAGGAGAAAACGCTGAATTAGATGATAAAGAATATGCAAAAGAAATAAAGAAAACTCTGCGATTATTAAAAGAAAATGGAGATAAATATTTAACAGGAAAAGCTTTAAAAGAATATTATAGTCCAAAATTTTATCAAATTACAAAAAGACTTCAACCTGGTGATAATTTTAAAGGCATACATTTAGTATATTCTAATTTCAAATCATTAGAAGGTATTGGTATATTAGGTTTAGTATTAGAAACCATTAATTGGAAAGAATTTAAAATAGAAAAGGTTAATTCACAGTGGTCTATTAATATGACAGATGAAGAAATTGTGAAGCATCCTTGTTATGCTAAATTTACAGGCGATGAAGATAATGAGAAAAAAGACATTATTAGAAAAATATTAAATAGCGAATGGAAAGCTCCTGAATTAGATAAAATTAGAACTAGATTAACTAACCTAGGATTTGAAAATAATTTTTATGGTGACGTTATAAAGGTGTTTATGGTTACTAAAGCGGGTGCTGAAGGTATTGATTTAAAAAATGTAAGATATGTACATATCACTGAACCATATTGGCATCCTGTAAGAAAAAAACAAGTTATAGGTAGAGCTAGAAGAATTTGTAGTCATCATAATTTACCAGAAAAATATAGAACTGTTCAAGTATTTGAATATCTTACTGTATTTTCAGATAAACAGATAAATGGAGATCCTGATGCTGAAAATGAAGTAGATAGAAAACCATTAATTACAGACACTACAAAATTAAAAGATAAAAGTAAATTTCCTAATGAAGATGGTGAATTTCCCGTAGTTACTACTGACGAGTCTTTACACGAAACCTCTAATGCGAAGGAAGAAATTAATAATGAAATATTAATACTTATGAAAAATACATCTATTGATTGTGAAGTTTATAAAGATGGTAGAACTGAAAAATTATCTTGTTTTAAATTTTCTAGTAAAAATCCTGATTTCTTTTTATCTAAACCAGTTGATTGGAATGATAATGAGGAAATTGATAAAAGTTTTATTAAACAATTTGAGGTTCAAAAAGGTGGTAGTCATAGCAATGATAATTATATTACCATTAGCGGTAAAAGATATGTATTACGAAATGATAGTGATGATTTAAAACAAATCGGAGGAACTTTATATGATTATAATGCTTATAATAATGGACTTTTATTAAATGAGGGTTCATTAAATAAAAAAGGAAATAAATTATTTCTCACTTATTAATTTCATTATTTTCTTTTGATTTTCTAATATTTCATTTAATATATCTAATATATTATTATTATCTATATTACTTTTAATTATATTGCTATCTATATTACTGTTAACATCTATAGTATCACTATTTTGCGATAATGTATTTATTATTGTTTGTACACTCAATTCATCGTTAAATGATACTTTTTTATTATTTTTCTCTGTCTCTAACTTTTTATTCTCTTCATTTTCTTCCTGGTTTAACCATTTTAAAGCCTCTGCGGATGGTTTTGTACTCTGTAATTGTTGTAATTCTAATTGTCTATCTTCCATTGATTGATTTAATAATCTCGTCAAATCTTCTGTTGGAAAATTATTATTATCGTTATTTATTGGAAAATCTTTTGAACTCATACTAAAATCTATTTTTTTTGGTGCTGGTTTGTTAATTAATGTACTAAATTCTGCTTCTCTTTTTTTTAATTTTAATCCAAATTGTCCATCTTTTTTATGACGTAAATTATCTAAATCCACTGTTTCCAATTTTGCCTTTTTGTTCACATTTGTTTTATTACTTTCCTGCGAATTATTATTCAACCAATTATAACATTCATCTATTATAGCCTTATTCATATCTGTAAGATTTTTAAAAGTAGTTTTCTTATGAGTTATATAATAATTATATATACTATCAAAATAGGATTGAAATTGAGTAGTTTGTGTATTTGTATTCATACCTTTTAATAAATTTAAAACTAAATCTTTATTATCCATAATAAATTAATTAAAGCTTTTTTTTTTAATTAATTTTTATTAAAATATATATTTCTTAATGTTTTCATTTTTAAATCAGGTGTTTTTTGTTTTTGAAATTTTTCAAATGATTCGCCTTCTAATAGTGATTTTATAAAATATAAACAATACATTCCACATTCACTATCCGAATATTGATGTCTAACTTTATTTTCTTTTATACTAAATGCACTACCTTTATTTAACGATTGATTTTGTATTCTTTGTGCTAATCTATTTATTCTCCTAGGCATTTTATCACCATAGCTATCAAAATAATAAATATCTTTATTTGGAATAGATACATACATTGCTACCCAATGGGAGCCAGGTTTATCATGAGGATCTAAATTAAATATAATTCCTATATCCGATTTTCCCTTTTTCATTTCACTATTTAAATTAAATTTACACAACTCTTCCCATACACATTCTCCATATAATTCGTGCTCATCAAAATCTATTGGGGATGGTCCTATAAAAGAAAATTGTTTATTTCCTACTTCCAATTGTTTCATAACTCCCATTATATCTACACTAGTTAACCATTCAGTTGGTTTTCTTTTCCATTCATTAGGTTGCGGTGTTGCAAATGTAGTTAATAAATGTTTTTTGTCCATTTTTTCTCTAACCCAATTTTTTTTTAACCAACAAGATTCTTTATCACAACTGCTTTTCATATTTTTTCGTAATGCCATCCATATTGGATATGGTCTATCTGCTGATATTTTTACATCTGGATGCCTTGCGTTCCATATATTTTTCATTTTTTCTAACGCTGGCTTTGTATAACAAGTATAAGGTAATTTCGCGTCTTTTTTTCTACCTAAACCACAAGATTCATTACTTTTATTTTTATGATGTTTTATTTTCATTGTTTTCTTCTTCTTCTTTTTCTTCTTCTTTTCTTTTTTTTCTTTTTTTTCTTTTTTTCTTTTTTTACTTTTTTTACTTTTTTTCTTTTTTACGCATTTTCCTTTTTTATTTTTTATAGTACCATCTTTACAATATTTTCTTCTTTTTCTACCACCTAAATATTTCAAACTCATAATTATATATTATTTAGATTTTATTCCTTTGTCTTTTAATTCTGTTGATTTTAAATTTATTACCTTTTTTTCAGGCAAAAATACTTTCGGTCGTTTTTTTTTATTAACTATGTTTACAAATTCCCTTATAGTTTTCTTTTTATTTTTTTTATCTTTCATCATTAGTTTATTTTGGTTCATTATTTCAAAATTCTTATCTGGTTTTTTTCCTTTCTCTTTTATATCTGTATAATCTTTTTGTATTATATCCTTTTTATCTACAAATTTTAAATGCTTTATTGTTAAGTTCAAAAATTCATTAAATGATTCATCTATTATTGAATTTATTTTTTTGCCACGCAATAATTCCTTTGTCATTTGATACACTCTTTTTTTATAAAATTCTCTATCTTCATCTAATATAAGATTTTTCTTTTCCGCTTCTTGTGTTTTATTATATTTTTGTGATAATTTTTTTTTAGAAAAATATAATAAATCTATATCGGTAGTTGAACATTTTTCCATTATAAATATATTTATTATTTAATTAACTTTGGTTTTCCTCAATGTTGCTGTTGGTTTATTTACTTCTTTTGTGTTTATATTTTTGGTTTGTTGTCTCGTATGATTATTAAATAATTCACTTGCAATATTACATTGATTTGGATTAAATGACATAAATTCTTCTTCTTTTTGTGCTTGGTTAATTCTATTATCTGGAACAAAATGTCTATTTATAAATAAATCACTAGATGATCCCGGTATATATCTCATTTGATCACTTCCTTTTTGTAATACTCTAAATTTATTAAACAACCTTGATTCTACATCTACATTATTACTATATCCATTATATGGTCCTCTATATCCTGGATTAAATTGTTTATGTTGGTTATATGTGTCATATTTTGCTAATGGTTCTTTTGATTTTTTTCTACAATCATATATTGGCATTGTATCTAATCTTGTTGATACTGATCCTGCCTCAAAAAATGGTTCTAAAGTTTCTGTTCCTCTTAATCTCCTTTCTACTCTTGTATTTAATTCATCCGTTAAATATTGATTACAATAATATGCCGTAAATTTACTCATTATTATTTAAATATAAATATTAAAGATATTTTATTTTAGTATAATACATATATGTGCGGTATATTCTCTATATTGAATAATACATTTGAAAAAAGCAAGTATACACAAGCTTTCTCTCTAGGTAATAAAAGAGGACCTGAAAACAGCGTTATTGAATGTGGTAATATTTATAATAATATTATTTTAGGTTTTTCTAGATTGGCTATTAATGGATTTAATAATATTGAATCTGAACAACCTTTTTTAATTGATAACTGTTCTTTAATTTGTAATGGAGAAATTTATAATTTTAGTAAAATATATCAATTATTAAATGTTAGTCCTAAATCTAAATCAGATTGTGAAGTAATTATACATATGTATAAAAAATATGGTATTAAACAAACATTAAATCTATTAGATGGTGTATTTGCTTTCGTTCTTATCGATTATACTAAAAAAATTATTTATGTTGCTCGCGATCCTTATGGTGTAAGGCCTTTATTCTATTCTATTCATAACAATGTATTTATATTCGCATCATTATTAAAACAAATTACTCCTATGTCTGATTTTTGTAAACAATTTCCACCCGGATATTGTTTTAGATATGATATTGTTGATAATAAAAGTGTTTACAATAATATGTATCAATATTCTAGTACTGCTATATTTACTAATAAAATAATTAATACTGAAGAAAAAGCTATCAAACTTATTAGAGATTCATTTATTAATGCTATTAGAAAAAGAGTTCATAATACTGAACGAGATATTGCTTGTTTATTATCTGGTGGATTGGATAGTAGTTTAGTTGCTAGTATTGTTAGTTTTTATTATAAAAAAAAATTCCCTAATAAAAAATTACATACTTGGTCGATTGGGTTTAAAGGTAGTGAAGATTTAAAACACGCTAAATTAGTTGCAAAACATATTGATTCTATTCATCATTCTATTGTTGTTGATGAACAAGAATTTATAAATGCTATTGAACACGTTATATATACTATTGAAAGTTATGACACTACTTCTGTGCGTGCCAGTGTTGGTAATTATTTAATATCCAAATATATCAAATCTTATGAAAAAACGGTTGATGCTAAAGTAGTATTTAATGGGGATGGTGCTGATGAATTAATGGGTGGATATCTTTATTTTCACTATATTAAAGACCCTATTATTTTTGATAAAGAATGTAAAAGATTATTAAATAATATTCATTTCTTTGATGTTCTTCGTTCTGACCGTTCTATATCTGAAAATGGATTAGAAGCTAGAACTCCATTTCTTGACCGTAATTTTGTTCAAAACTATTTGTCTATTCCTTCTGAATTAAGGTGTCATACTAAAAATGGATTTTGTGAAAAATATTTAATTCGTCGCGCTTTTGATGACGGAACATTACCTGAATCGGTGTTGTGGAGAACTAAAGAAGCATTTAGTGATGGTGTCAGTTCTCAGAGTAATTCTTGGCATAATATTATTAAAGACCACGCTATAAAAAAATTTCTAGATGATGATAATCTTCCTAACGATGAAAATAGTGTATTAAAAATTTTAGGATCTAAATATACATTTAATAAACCTAAGACATTAGAACAATTGTATTATAGACTTATTTTTGAAAAACATTTTCCTAATAGCGAACGTGTAATTCCTTATTTCTGGATGCCACGATACGTTAAAGCTACTGATGCGAGTGCTCGTTCTCTCAAAATATATAAAAAACTTATTAAAACAAAAGAACAATAAATATTACTAATATATATATGAATTTCATTAAAAATACATATATGTATTTAACAATTATAACATATATTTTCTTCGCATTGGCTTTTTTTAATATTATACCATATGCTAGAAAATATTATGAAGATTTCTCATTGTATATTAAAATTTTCCTTGCTTTAGTATTGATGTGGACATTTAGACCGTTTCATAAAAAAACCACTATAAGTGATGTAGAAAAAAGAATGATATTTTGGAGTGCCTTTTTATTAATATCTACTGAAAGTTTTGAATATATTATTTCTAGAGTTAAAGCAAATTTTATAGATACCGAACATATAATTAAAAATGTTATTTCTTTTTAGATTTATTATTTCTTCTTCGTTTTCGTTTCCTTGTTTTCTTTATTTTATTTTTTAATATAAACAATTTAACTTTGTCTAAAAATTCATTTGCTTTATATTCACAATTACGTTTTGATGGCTTATAACCACTATCATTTAACATATCCATTAATAACGATTTTTTATCTTTTAATAATTTTTTTAATTTGGATTTCAAAAATCTTTTATTCATCGTTTTAAAATCCAAATCCAATTTATATGCTGAATTATATATAAAAGTTACTTTGTCGTTTATAGCTAGATCCTCAAAGAATGTATCATCAAAAAATAATATATTATCATTTTTATCTAATTTTCCACAAGTCAATAAGTCCTTATATATTTTATAATGAGTTGTTCTACATTTTTCATATACTTTTCCTTCTACTTTCCAAGCTGTTATTACTTTATCAAATAAATTTTTTCCTATTTTATATTCTAAATAATTTTTTATATCATATGCCCATTTTTTTGGACCTATGTTATTTGTATAAATTAATAATTTGATATTTTCTTTCTTTTTATTTTTTTTTATATATTTTAATGTTTTGAATATCCCAGGTCTAAAACATTCTGGATATAAATCAAATATTTTATATAAATCTGTTCTTTTTATACTTTTTTTTCTTATTTCTTCTATAGCTTCTATTAATACGCCTAATTGTGTAAAATATCCTAATGTTTTATCCATATCAAATACTATTACTTTTTTCATATATATAATATCACGATTATTTTTCCAAATAATCCAAAACCTTCAATATTACTTTTTCTTGATTGCTTAATTTTTGAAATACAATTATTTCATCCATTTTTATTCTAAAAAATCTATTCTTAAAATTTCTGCACAATATATGAGATTCATTATTTTCAAGTAATATATCTACTATTGTTCCTCCATTTGTTAAATATATATTATTTGGATCTCGCAAAGGTATCCATCTAATAAAATATCCATATTGTAAATCATATAATTCTGAACATAATCTATATTGTTTTAGTTTTTTATTAAATAGTTTTAACTGTCCTCTATCTAATCCTAATTTTTGTAACATGTCATTTTTTCTTTTTTGTATTGTTTTTGTATTTAATTTCATTATAGATGCATTTGATTCATTTTCTAAAGCATTGAACAATTTATCCACATTCATATTATCATTTTTATTTATATATTTTACATCCTTTCCTCCTTCTTGTTGCATTAATTTTTCTAGATTTTTTGCATTAAGCTCCATTAATTTAATATAATATTTATTTTTTATATTATATTTTTTTAAGACCATCCTTACTGACCTGTTTTTTCATTTACATAATTGTTACTT
>CERI01002308.1_pt1 | contig 19835 bp, 20 predicted proteins | sample 350261 | NCBI WGS metagenome assembly CERI01 (sample SAMEA2620979, study PRJEB7988) | marine metagenome | isolation source: saline water (ENVO:00002010), including
CATAGAAGAAAAGGAAATAAAATTAGATGTCATGCAAAGTGAACTGCCTCCCAAGATTGCTAAGGATGTTTTTGCATTAAAATCAAAAAATATCAGCCCTATTTTACAAAGTGATTATGGTTATCATATTGTCTATGTTGATAATATTATAAAATCTAAGAAAAAGAGTTTTGAAAATGTAAAAATGGATATTAAAAATCAGCTACTAAAAGTAAAATCTGGTAAAATTATTAAAGATAAAATATCTAAAATAGAAGATGAGTCAATATTAATGGATTCAATTGCAGATTTTAAGCAGAAATTTCCTTTTATAAAGGTAAAGAAATTGCCTAGTATGAATATTGATAGGATAGACGATAGAGGAGAAAAAGTTAGTAATGATTATATTAGTAAACACATTGAAGATATTTTCTTTTTAGATAAAAATCAATTTTCAGATTTAATTATAGATAATGATGGCGATTATCACCTAGCTTTTGTTTCCAATATAATTGAAGAGAGGCAAAAAACTTTTGATCAAGTAAAGAATAAAGTTAGAGATTCATTGTTACAAGAAAAAAAAGATTTAGCACTTGCTGATTTTGCTTACAAGATATCTTCTCAAATAAAGGAAAACCCAGAAGGACTTATTAAAATAACAAAAAAATACAATATAAATCTTAGTAAAAATAAAAATATTAAAAAATCATCTCAAATATATCCTGAATATTTTATATCATCTGTGTTTTCTTTAAAAAAGGGAGAGGTTTCTAATGCTATTAAAGTGTCAAAAGATACTTATTATATAGCGATATTAAATGATATTATTTTCCCAAAAATAGATAAAATTGATAAAGAAAAATTAATAAAATTAGAAGATAAATATAGAGATGAAATTCATTCAGGTATTTGGTTACAATTAGAAAAATATCTAGAAAATAGATATAAAGTAGAAGTAAGACCAATATCTAATGATATTTAAATGAAAAAGACTGCAAGAGAATCAACAAAAATTATCCATTCATATCGTAATCCAAGCGAGCAATCTGGTGTGGTAAATACCCCACTATATCAAAGTTCTACTATTATTTTTGATAAATACCAAGATTTACTTAGTAAGGAACAAGAAAATGAAGATGCCAATATAGCAAAATTAAAATATGGCAGATATGGTAGTAAAACCAATTTTACTTTAGAACAATCTATCGCAGACCTAGAGTGCGGCTTCGGTGCTATTATTACTTCTTGTGGCATGTCAGCAATTTCTACTGCTATTTTATCTTACGTTGTATCTGGTGATCATATTTTAATTTCTGATAATTGCTATTATCCAATTCGTCATATTGCTAGTAATTTTCTTGATAAATTTGGGGTGGAAGTTACTTATTTTGATGCTGATATTGGTGATGATATTAAAAAATTAATCCAAAAAAACACTAAATTAATATTTTTAGAAAGTCCCGGCTCCTTAACTTTTGAAATTGCCGATGTTAAAAAAATTACTGAAGTAACTAAAAAATATAATATTAAATCTATTTTAGATAATTCATGGTCTAGCGCTATTTATTATAAAGCATTTGAAAATAATATCGATATTTCAATTTTGGCGGCTACCAAATATATTAATGGCCATTCCGATGTAATGATTGGTGCTATTGTTGCTAAAAATCAGGAAGATTATAATAAAATTCACCAAACCTACCGCACTATAGGTACTGCAGTCTCTCCTTTTTCAGCCTTTTTAACTTTGCGTGGTATGAGAACTATGAAGGTTAGAATGGATCAATCACAAAAATCAGCCTTGCAAATTTCTAAGTGGTTGGAAACTTTACCACAAATCTCTAAAGTTTTTTACCCAGCTTTAGAATCAAGTGAGTATCATAGCATTTGGCAGAAAGATTTTACGGGTGCCCCTGGTCTTTTTACTATCCAGCTTGATAAAAAATATTCTATCGAAGAGTTATCAAAATTTTATGATAATCTTAATTATTTTGGTATGGGATATTCTTGGGGTGGCTATGAGTCTTTGATTTTACCATTTTCCCTTTCTGGCGCCAGATCAGTTACTAAAGATAAATATGGTGATAAATCTTTAGCCCGAATCAATATTGGACTAGAAGATGTAGAGGATTTAACGGAGGATTTAGAAGAAGGTTTGAAGAGGTTAAAATAAAACTTTTATAGTTTTTTTGTAAAAACTATTGCTTGATTGGGTAGATAGTGCTTTATAATGTAATATTTTTACTAATTTAATTAGAAAAAAGATAATTTGAGTAATGAAGCTTTAGATGAAATTAAGTAGAAAAATTACTTCTTGAATTATACCCCTTATCAAATTAAATAGTAATTTTTAAACATGAATTAAAAATATTTTAAGTAAAAAATATGACTTTCATTATTTTAAGAATAAGAAAGTCTTGAAAGATTGTAATCTGATTACATTTTTTGAACTATGCCAAATTTCGAATATTTTATTGATAATTATATGTCTTTTTGCTAGTTTTGATTATTAATTATAAATGTAAAAAACAATATGACATATAATTATCCGGATGAAAATGGTAAATTTGGGGATTTCGGTGGTAGATTTGTCTCAGAAATTCTTATGCCAGCAGTTTTAGAGTTGGAAGAAGCTTATAAACAGGCAAAAAATGATCAATCTTTTAAGGATGAGCTTAATTATTATTTAACTCACTATGCTGGTCGTCCTTCACCTCTATATTTTGCTAAAAAATTAACACAATATTGTAATGGTGCAAAAATTTACTTTAAAAGGGACGAGTTAAACCACACTGGATCACACAAAATTAATAATTGTATTGGTCAGGTTTTAATGGCCAAAAAAATGGGTAAGAAGAGAATTATTGCCGAAACCGGGGCGGGACAACATGGCGTGGCAACTGCTACTGTGTGTGCACTGCTTGATTTACCTTGTGTGGTTTATATGGGTGCTAAAGATATTAAAAGGCAAAAACATAATGTTTTTAGGATGAAATTACTTGGTGCTGAGGTTGTTCCGGTTTCTTCTGGCTCTGCTAGTCTAAAAAATGCCATTAATGAGGCTCTTAAAGATTGGGCGGCAAATATTAAAGATACCTATTATTTATTAGGAACAGTAGCTGGTCCACACCCATATCCTGCTATGATTCGTGATTTTCATTCTGTTATTGGTAAAGAGGCTAAAACACAAATTTTAGAGGCCGAAGGTCGCTTGCCAGATGCTTTAATTGCTTGTATTGGTGGTGGTTCAAATTCTATTGGCTTGTTTCACCCTTTTATTGATGATAAGGAGGTGGAAATTTATGGTGTTGAAGCTGGTGGTTTAGGTGTTGGAACCAATGCACACTCTGCTTCTATAACTGCTGGGTCTAAGGCTGTTTTACATGGCAATTTAACTTATTTTCTACAAGATAATGAGGGGCAAATTTTAGATGCTCATTCAATTTCTGCTGGTTTAGATTATCCTGGAATTGGACCCGAGCATGCATATTTACACTCAATTGGTCGTGTTAATTATGTTTCAGCCACTGATAAGGAGGCGCTAGAGGCTTTTAAAATTTGTACAAAGACTGAAGGTATTATTCCAGCATTGGAACCTTCCCACGCTTTGGCCTTTTTGCTAGAACAGGCACCAAAAATGGGCAAAGATCAAATCATTATCATTAACCTTTGTGGTAGAGGGGATAAGGATATAGGAGCAATTTTTGAAATGGAAGAATTTAGTGATTTAAAATAACAATAGTTTGTTGCAAATCATTATACAGCGTGTCTTTGTTGTTTACTTGCTGGTAGTATGCCACAATTGGTGGATAATATTTATATAAGTGTTGATTTTGACTACACTTGTTCTTTTGTTAAATCTTCTTCCTCACATTGTATTTTTTTATTTTCTTCGTGTATTGTTGGTAGGATAGTAACTTATTTATACTAGATGATTTGGTTTAATTTGATAATAGGGGCATTATTCAATGTTCCATATCTTGTGGGTTTGCAATGATAGTCTGCAGTTATTTTGACTAGCTAATTGTAAAGTGAGTTTTTTATTTTCTTGATTCTTTTGACTATTATATTCATCAATTGGCTGTAAATAAACAGGAATATTATATTTTTCTTGTCCTAAATCAGGAATTTTATCATACCCATCTTGAAATTTAGAAATTAAAATTTTAAAAAAAGTAATTTTTTGCAGTAAATCAAGTCTAATTTGATGATATTTGCCATTAGAAATTTTAGGAGAACAGCAAATTTTAACTTCTTTTGGTAAATCTAAAAATAATGTACCATTACTTTCTATTTGCACTAAATGATTTTTGGCTATTAATTTTTGACAAAGAGGAGTGATATTTTGTCGCAAAGGCTCTCCTCCAGTAATAATAACTAATTTATGATGAATTTTAGATACAATATTATCAATTTTTAGCTCCTGATATTTTTCAAATTCAGTATCACAAAATGAACATTGTAAATTACATTTTGCTAAACGAATAAAAGTTGCAGGAAAACCGCTATATATACCCTCACCTTGAAAAGTATCAAAAATTTTATTTATTTCCAATATTTTTCCATCTGTTATTTTTGGCTTTTCTGTTTTATTTTTACCAAACATTATTTCTTGATAATTAATCCTTTTTATTTAGAATGTTATCTTTGATTTTGACAAATAAAAGATAAAAGTAAATTAAATATGAGTAAAAAAGCATCAAAAGCAAATAGAAAGTCTACCCAAATTAAGTTAGTTAGTACTGCTGATACTGGATTTTACTATATTGCTAGAAGAAATATGACCCAAAAAAAAGACAAGACAGAGGTTAAAAAATATGATCCTGTGGTTAGAAAACACGTTTTATTTAAAGAAAAAAAAATATCTAGTTAGTTTGTATGACTAAGATCTCTGATATTACCTCTGGAGCTTTAAAAACTGCTGAAAATGCAGCTATTGCCTGCTACGATTGGATTGGCAAGGGTAAAGAAAAATTAGCCGATGCTGCAGCAGTTGATTCTATGAGAAACTCTCTCAATAAAATGTCAATTTCTGGTACTGTTGTCATAGGCGAAGGCGAAAGAGATGAAGCACCAATGCTTTATATTGGTGAAGAAGTAGGAACTGGTGGTTTAAAACTTGATATCGCGCTTGATCCCTTGGAAGGAACCACAATTTGCGCCACTGCCAACGCCAATTCTTTGGCTGTTATTGCTTTTGCTCAGAAGGGTAATCTACTTAATGCTCCCGATGTTTATATGGATAAAATTACTATTGGTCCAAATTTACCAAATGGTATTATTGATCTTGATAATTCTCCAAAAGCTAATCTTAAAAATTTAGCGCAGGCAAAAAAATGCAATATTTCTGACTTAACAGCAATAATTTTAGAGCGTCCGCGGCATGAAGAATTAATTGCTAAATCACGTGAAGCAGGCGCTAGGGTGCAGTTAATTTCTGATGGTGATATTGCTGCTGCTATTGCTACAACTGATCCAAAAAAAACTGGAATTGATATTTATATGGGTACTGGTGGCGCTCCCGAAGGTGTTCTTGCTGCTACCGCCTTAAAGGTTTCTGGTTCCCAAATGTTAGGACGTTTAATATTTAATGATAATAAAAAACAAATTGAGCGTGCTAAAAACATGGGAATTACTGATTTGAATAAAAAATATTTAATTAATGAAATAGCTAAGGGTGATACTTTATTTATAGCTTCTGGTGTTACTGACGGATCAATGCTTCCTGGTGTTGTCAGAAATAATAATTATGATATGGTTAGTTCTATAATCATGGATTATGCACAAAAATCTATTAAAATAATTAATTCAAAATATTTAAAATAATGTCTAATATTAAAGTTAAAGCTCAGTATCTAAAAGATTTTTCATTTGAGGTTCCAAATGCTCCTGCTATTTTTAAGAAAAATATTGCCCAATCCGAAATTAAATTAGCGGTTGATATTAATGCCAATAAGATTGATAATAGTGATGAATATGAAGTTGTTTTATCAATTAAGTCATATGCTGAAATTAACGAAACTCAAGAAAAAGCTTTTATTTGTGAATGTACTTATGCTGGTGTTTTTGAATTAGTTGATATCGAAGATAAATTATTAGAGCAGACTTTGTTAATTTATTGTCCAAATATTATCTTCCCTTATGTAAGAAGAATTATGACTCAAGCCACTTTAGATGGTGGATTTCCACCTTTAATGATTGAGCCAATTGATTTTTATACATTATATGAAAATAGACAAAAACAAGCAGCAGAAGGAAAAAAAACAACCGAAACAAACGAAACAGAATAATAGTAAAATAGAAAAATTACAGATACCACTAGAGTTTAATTCTAATAATAAACTACTTCTTCATAGTTGTTGCGCTCCTTGCTCTGCAGATTTAATTCAAAGAATGGTTGATTCTGGTATAGAATTAACCATTTTCTTTTATAATCCAAATATACATCCCAAAAAAGAATATGAAATTCGTAAAAATGAAAATATTCGCTTTGCAGAAAAGTTAGGAATTGATTTTGTTGATGCTGATTATGATGTACAAAATTGGTTTAAAAGAGCTAAAGGTTTAGAAATCTCTCCTGAGAGGGGAGAAAGATGCACGAAATGTTTTGATATGCGCTTTGAAAGAGCGGCACTTTATGCTTATGAAAATGGGTTTAGTGCTATTTCTAGCTCCCTTGGAATTTCGCGTTGGAAAAGTATGGATCAAATTAACGATTGCGGAATTAGAGCAGCTGATAATTATGATGGTGTAAATTATTGGACTTACAATTGGCGAAAAGGTGGTGGATCTGCGCGCATGTATGAAATTTCAAAAGAGGAAAAGTTCTATAAACAAGAATATTGCGGATGTATATACTCTCTTCGTGACACTAACATTTGGAGAAAAAAAAATAATAGAGAAGAAATAGATATAGGCAAAGAATTTTATGATTTTCTATAGATATATTATCTAAATTACTAACCTTAAAGCAAAAATTACTTTCTTGATAATCTGTAGTTAATACTGTCCCTTAACGCTTTAAATGATGCTTCAACAATATTTTCTGAAACGCCAATAGTAGTCCATTCTAATCCAGAGTTGTCTTTTGATCTAATTTCAACCCTAGTTTTAGCTTTAGTACCGTCAGAAGAATCAAGAATTGTAACTTTGTAATCGCTGAGAGATATTTTGTCCAATATGGGGTATTTTTTTGATAATACCAACCTAAGAGCCTTGTCGAGAGCGTTGACAGGACCCATAGCGTTAGAGTTTGATTTTTTAACTTCTTTATCAATAATTACCTCTATTGTTGCTTTGGATGTAATATTTCCTTGTTGAACATTTACAAATTCATCAAATACCTTAAATGATTTTAATTTAAAGTAATTTGGCAATATATCTAAAGATTTTTTTACAAGAATTTCAAAACTAGCATCTGCATTATCATAGGCATAGCCTTGACTTTCTAATAATTTTACTTCTTCAACTAAGTTTGTAATAATTTTATTTTTATCATCAATATCCAAACCAATTTCTTTAATTTTTGAAATTACATTCGATCTTCCAGCTTGGTCTGATACCATTATTCTTCTTTTATTACCAACTATGTTTGGGTTGATATGTTCATAAGATTTAGAATTTTTATTAACGGCAGAAACATGAAGTCCCCCCTTGTGGGCAAAAGCAAATTTACCAACAAAAGGTGCAAAATTATCCCGTGACTTATGTAATAAATCATCTAAGAAATATGAAATTTGACAAAGATTTTTTAGATTTTTTTCCTTTATCCCAACATCAAAATTCATTTTTAGCATTAAATTTGGAATTAAGCTAATTAGATTAGCATTTCCACACCTTTCCCCAATGCCATTTAAAGTTCCCTGTATTTGTCTAACACCAGCATTAACTGCGGCAATTGAGTTTGCCAGAGCCAATCCACCATCATTATGGCAGTGAATACCGAGATTAATACCGGGAATAGTTTTTTTAACTTCTAATATAATATCATATATTTCATCTGGCAAAGAACCTCCATTAGTATCACAAAGTACAATCCATCTAGCACCAGATTTGTATGCATGTTCTAGACAGCTTAAAGCAAATTTTGAATTAGATTTATAACCGTCAAAAAAATGTTCAGCATCAAATATTGCTTCCTTATCATTTTTTACAATGTGGGAAATAGAATCAGAAATCATAGAGAAATTTTGCTCTTCTGTAATATTTAATGCATTTTTTAAATGAAAATCCCAGCTTTTACCAACAATACATACGGCGCTGACATTACTTGAAATTAAGTTATTTAAAGATTTGTCATCTTTGGCATTAATTGACTGACGAGTGGTCATGCCAAAAGCGGTAAATTTAGCCTTATTTAAAGTTGGCAGATTAGAAAAAAACTCGTTATCTGTTTGATTAGCACCAGGCCAGCCACCTTCAATATAGTCGATACCTATTTTATCTAATTCTACTGCAATTTTTTGCTTATCCCTAGCGCTAAAATTAATAGTACTAGTTTGACCGCCATCTCTTAGGGTAGAGTCGTAAAGATAAATTCTTTCTTTTTTCATACAGATATAAATCCTATTATAGAAGCTATCAGAGATACTGACCAGAATATTTTAATTATTTTTTGTTCTGACCACCCTATTTTTTCAAAATGATGATGAATGGGTGCCATTAAGAATATTCTTTTCTTACAAATCTTATAATAGGCTACCTGTATTATTACTGACAAAGCTTCAATTATGAATAATATAGTAATTATTGCAAAAGCCAATTCTTTTTTAATTATGATGGCTATAATTCCCATTGTTGCTCCAATAGATAAGCTTCCAACATCTCCCATAAAAATTTTAGCAGGATATTTATTAAATAGTAAAAACATTGCAACTGCTGTAATTAATGTATATAAAAATAATATTAATGGGTAAAATTCCTTAATTTCACTTTCACTAAGGGTAAATATAATTGCTATCAACGCTACTGAATTAAATATAGTTGGAACTGATACTAAGCCATCAAGACCATCAGTCAGGTTAGTAGCATTTGCTGATCCAACTACCACAATCCCAGCAAACAAAAAGTAAAAAAACCCAATATTAATAGAGGAATCACTAAAAGGTATATCTATTTTACCAGACCATAATTTTGGATTATTGATACCTAAAATAAATATTACAGATAATATTAGAAAAAATTGTATTATTATTTTAATACTACCTTTGAATCCGCTACTGCTTTTCTTTGCTACTTTTAAATAATCATCTACAAAACCAATTACAGCAAACGACACCAAAATAAATAATGTTGCCAATATGTAGGTATTTGTTAGATCAGATAATATAAGATGAGTGAGCGTTATTGCTAATACTATAAAAACTCCTCCAAAAGTTGGTATTTTTTGTTTTGTTTTTAAATGAGATTTTGGCCCCTCTTGTCTAATTGGTTGAAAGTATGATTTTGTCTTACTAAATTGAATATATTTTGCTATTGAGTAATAACAAAACATAGCAGGAAAAAGAAAATATAATATATGTAGAAATAGGTCACTACCATTTACTATATTATATAACACAATCTATCTGCTATTTTAGTTTAAATAATATTTATGCCTCTTTTGTAGGTACAATCTCAATTCTAATCTTATCAGATTTGCCAAACTTGACAAATTTAACAAAACCATTAATTAGTGCAAAAATGGTATGGTCTTTTCCAATGCCTGTATTGGCGCCAGGATGCCATTTAGTTCCCCTTTGTCTTGCTATAATATTTCCAGCGATAGCGTGTTGACCACCAAATATTTTAATTCCCAGTCTACGACCCGCCGAATCTCTTCCGTTCCTCGAGCTACCGCCCGCTTTTTTAGTTGACATATCTACTTAAATTTAATATCAGTTATTTTTAACTCAGTCTTAGTTTGACGATGACCATTTTTTCTTCTAGAATTTTGCCTTCTTCTCTTCTTAAAGACAATAACCTTGTCATCTTTGTAATTCTTGATGATTTCACCTTCTACCAAACCACCTTCTACCAATGGAGATCCAAATAATACATCACCTCCTTCCTTTTGTATGAGCAACACATCAGTTAGTTTTACTTTGTCACCCTCTTTGTGATCAAGTTTTTCAATTTTTATGATGTCATCTTTGGTAACTTTATATTGCTTACCTCCAGTTTTTAATATTGCAAACATTAGTTTTATATATAATTTTTAGATTAACCTAAAATAATAATTTTAAAAAAAATCTTGTCAACCTTTAAATTTATAAAATAATATATTTGATTTTTTAGATTTATTTTGATTAAAATAATGTTAATTTGTAGGTTGTAATGTTTTTTTTGGAAAATCATACAATTTTTTTAACTTCAATATTTAGTATGTAAATTATGAGTGAAACTGTGAATATAAATTTTATTGTTAAGGGTAATGTAGTTAAGTTGGATGTTCCAGTGGGCACAACAATATTAGAGGCTGCTCATAATAATGACATTGATCTTGAGGGTGCTTGTGAGGGTTCTCTTGCTTGTTCTACATGTCATGTAATTGTCGATGACGCTTATTTTAATAAATTGTCCGAACCATCTGAGGATGAGGAAGATATGCTTGATCTTGCTTTTGGTTTAACTAAAACTTCAAGGCTGGGCTGTCAAATAATATTAAATAAAGATCTAGATGGAATAACGGTTGATATTCCTGATGAAACTCGCAATATATCATAAAACAATGAGGCACAAAAAAAAATTACTATTATTTATAATATTAGTCATTTCTTTTTTATTGTTACTAATATCATATAAATTTTTTGCCTTAAAAAAAGTTGTAAATTATGTAGAGGATAATCTGGGTTTTGAAATGGAGGAATATAAATATAAATTTATACTGTCGCCATTAATTGAAATTGATAATTTATTTTTAGAAAATCCAAAACAAAAATCCAAAATTTATTTTGACAATATATCTATAGATAGTTCTTTATTTTCTAACGAATATAAAATTAGTGTTAATGGTAATATTAAAGTTAATTTACAAAACCAAGAAGTTATCATTAAGCCAAATACGGAAAGTATAATTATTGCCAATATTTCAGATAATAATAATTATAGTTTTAACATTACGTCTCCAAATATAGAAATATTTGATGTTTCAGGTCCAGTATTTAGCATGAAGAAAGTTGATTTTTCATATGATACCCATGAGGTTGAAGATGATATCATAGTTAATGCTTCATTATCCTCTTATAATTACAGTCAACTATTATCCAAGGAAAGTAAGGAGTTTGAAGTTAATTTTAAATATCGTAATTTTTATAAAAAGACAGAATATCAAAAAAAATCAGAATTACCCTATAGGATTGACATTGATAAGATAGAACTTGTTGCTCCAGGCTTTTCTATTTTAACTAATGGTCAATACGAGGAGAAAGATTATGACTTTAAGATAATTATATTGAACAAAGAAAATATACTAGATTCTATTATTGACTCTGTTGAATCCAATTCTAGTGATATATTCGCTGAATCGCAGATAATGCTTCCAGCTGAGTTTAAATCGGAAGAGGATTTTATAAAATATATTAATCGTTACACTACAAAAATAAATTCTTTCCTAAATGATATTGCAAAAAATAACCAATCAACATCTAGAGGTAGGGATGTATTTCATATCAAAAGCGATATCCAAGGATCTTTTGCGATTAATGATATAGAATCACATAAAGTTTATAAAATGTTTAATGATATATTTGCACAATGAATCTGATCAACGCAGGTTCTGTACATATTCTACGAAAAAATATAGAAAATATATTAAAATTATCTAGAATATCAGGAGCAAATATAGAATCTAATATATTAATATCACATTTCTTGCATTTATCAAAAGAGGAGATAATTCTCAAAGGCCAAGATATATATCCTGATAAAGAATCTCTAGCTAATATTAAAATTGCAATAAATAGGAGGTTAAATGGTGAACCAATTTCTCATATAATTGGCAGAAGGGAGTTTTATTCTATTAATTTTGATGTTAATGAAGATGTTTTGGATCCAAGACCAGATTCTGAAATATTAATAGAAGAGGCTTTAAAAATAATTGCTGATATATCCTCCGTCAAGAAAGTAAATATTTTAGAATTGGGCGTTGGTTCAGGATGTTTGGTTTTAACACTTTTAAAAAATGTTATTAATAGTAAAGCAATTGCTGTTGATATTAATCCAAAATCAATAGTTGTTGCTAAAAAAAACGCAGTAAGTTTAGGTTTGGACAATAGAATAAAATTTATCCAATCAAATTGGTTTAATAATTTAGATAAACAAGAATTTGATATTATTATCTCTAACCCCCCTTATATTAAAAGTAACGATATTATTAATTTACAAAAAGAAGTTAAGGATTGTGAGCCATTAATAGCACTTGACGGTGGTAAAGATGGTTTAGAATGTTATAGAATAATTGCGGCAAATATAAATAATTTTTTACATAAAAAATCATTTTTAATATTAGAAATTGGTCATAATATGGAAAATGATGTGATTAATATATTTAAGAATTACAATTTTAAATTTATAAAATATGCCAGAGATCTTAACTCAATAATCCGATGTTTAATATTTTCCAAAGAATAGATCAAATAAGTTCACTTATTAATCAAAATAAAATTATAGGAAAGAAAATATCCTTAGTCCCAACTATGGGATCTCTACATGAAGGTCATTTCAAATTAATTGAAGAAGCCAAGTTACACTCGGATTTTGTCATTGTTAGTATCTTTGTAAATAAAAAGCAATTTAACCAAAAGGAAGATTATAATAAATATCCTAGAAATTTAGATAAGGATATAGCAATGTTAAAACAAAAAGGAGTTAATGCTATTTTTTGTCCGGATGATGTTGAAATATATCCGAAGGATAATATAATTTCTATTAACATTAAAGATGTTGATAGAATTTTATGTGGTAAGGATAGGGTAGGGCATTTTAATGGTGTTTTGTTAATAATTATAAAGTTATTTTCAATTATTAGGCCAGATATTGCACTTTTTGGTTTAAAAGATTTCCAACAATTTTTTCTAATTAAAAGATTGGTACAGGAATTTAATATTAATACTAAAATTATTGGTATAGAAACTATTAGAGAAAAATCTGGACTTGCTCTTTCATCACGCAATTTAAGGTTGAGTAATAATGCTATAGAAATTACTAGCAATATTTTTTATATCTTATCTGACATTAGAAAAAAAATTATAAATAATAATAAGATTAATATCGATCATTTATTAAATATATCTAAGAAATATCTAATAGAATTAGGTTTTCAGAAAATATTATATTTAGAAATTAGAGATGAAGAAAATTTAAATTTATGCATAAAATATAATCCTAATGTAAAATATAGGATTTTCATTTCTGCAATTATTGAAGATGTCAGATTAATAGATAATTATCCAATTGGAGAATGGTATTAATACATATCCCTTGAGTTGTTAAATAGTTAATTTACTATGAAAAATATTGTTTTATTTTAAATTTCTTTGATATTTTAGTTTGCGATGCCTTTAATAATTATAATATTTTCATTTCTGCTTGTAATATTATTAGCTTCATTATTGTCTATTATCTTTAAATTTAATAAATATAAGAAAATAGTTAATGAGGAATTAAAATTTTATGAAGATAAGTTAGAGGAAGAAATTTCTGCAAGAAGAGGAATTATATTAGAATATGAAAGTAAGAAACACTTACTTAACAATCCGCACCCTGAAGATTTTATTAAGGTTGAGAATAAAGATATAAAAGAAGATTTAGATCAAAGAACAGATAAAATATATAATTATTTAACAAAAATTTCTAATCAAATTGATTATCTACATTATCATCAGTTGGACATTCCGTCTATTGAAATCAAAAGGTCTAAATCAGAAATTTTAAATTTGGGTGAACATTACAATTACATAGAATATATTTTACAATCACATAATATTAAATCTGAAATTGATTATTTTAGTCATTCGTTAATTGCTCCAGAGATAAAAATAGTACCTTTTACTTTTTTTGTAAAAAGAAAAGATTTTAATATAATAATTGACACTAAAATATTGCAATTTATCAGAGAGTTTAAAAGAAACACTGTTAAAAATAATCAATCTGAAGCTCATCACATTCTAACTGACAGAATTAACAAATATTTTTCTTATATTTCAAACCCTAAATATCTAGAAAATATTATTTCTTATTTTACCAAGAGAAAAGTTACTAATATAGATGAAAAAACTATTATAATATCAATTCTACCTACACAAAATGAACTTTCTATCGTCAAAAATATAGATAGCATAGATCATTATGAACATTTTAAATTAATTGATTCTGGTGACTTATATCAGTTCTTATCATAATAGATAAAATTATTTTTTGATTATAGATAGTAGTAATGACATTTAACTCTTCAGATAATCTTAGGACAACACCATGTGCAAAAATAGATACCATTACTCTTGATAAGAATCAAATATTAGTTTATCAAGAGCTTCAAGAGTTATCCAAAATATGTAATAAAAAAAGAAATATTTTTAGTAGATTATTTTCTAATAAACCCAAAAATATATATATTCACGGCCAAGTTGGTCGTGGCAAATCAATGTTAATGAATGAATTTTTTAATTCTATTAAACAACAGAAGAAGTATTTTCATTTCAATGATTTTATGCAAAATATACATAAGGAATTGCATAATATTAGATCTAATTCCACTAAGAAAGAAGATATATTGTCAGTTGTTATTGATAATATATTGGGAGATATTAGTGCACTATGTTTAGATGAATTTCAGGTGCATGATGTAGTTGATGCCATGATTTTAAGTGATGTTTTTAGATATATTTTTCAGAAAAACATAATTACTATTTTTACTTCTAACGCCTACCCCTTAGATTTATATAAAAATGGGTTACAAAGAGAGTATTTTCTAAAATTTCTAAAAAATATTTTATTTAAAGAATGTAAAATATTAAATTTAGATGGTAAAAAGGACTATAGATCTTTAAATACTAAACTTGATAGTTATTTTTTATATCCAATTAACAAGTCTAATCGGGAATTATTTGATGCTATTTTAGAAAAATATTTATCTGGATCTAATATGAAAATTTGGGAAAAGGATATATCAGGTAGAAAATTGATAATTAAAAATAGCTCTGAAAATATTATCTTAATTGATTTTGTGGAGATATTTTCTGACAATTTAGGTGTAGTAGATTTTATGGAAATTTGCAAAAATTTTAACATTATTTTTATTAAGAACATGCCAGAATTAAATAATAATTTTAATAATGAGGCTAAAAGATTTATTCTTTTTATTGATGAGGCTTACGAAAATAATGTAAAATTAATTATTTTATCACAAAATTCGATTGATAAAATATATCATAATGGTTTATTATTTGATTTGTTCCAACGGGCTGCGTCAAGATTAAAACAGCTCACAAATAAAAGATAATATGCAACAAATAATTTTAATATTATTGTTTTTTCTAGCTTCTTGTAAAACACCAGATCTTATCGAGATAAAAGATTCTAAATCTCAGATGGAAATTGACAGAATGTCTTTTGATGCTGACGATAGTGGGTTTTTAGACGCAATATTTAAAAGAAAAACAAAGGTTGCTATATTATTACCACTAACAGGAAAGTATAGTAATATTGGTTCTGAATTACTAAATGCTGCTCATTTATCATTATATGAAAATGATCCTAAAAAAAGGATAGAATTGGTAATTTTTGATAGCAATGGTACAGAGTTTGGAACAAGAAAGGCAATTAGAGAAATAATTAGTCAGGATATAAAAATCATTATTGGTCCATTGTTTAGTACAGCTACGGAATCTGCAATAGACATAGTATCAAAGAAAGATGTAATATTGTTATCCTTGTCTAATAACGATAATTTGATAAATAAGAAAAATATTTTTGTCACTGGAGTTGCAATTGACCAGCAAATTGAAAGATTAGTAGATTATAGCATGGATAATGGTATAAATAGTTTTTCTATCTTGGCGCCAAATAGTTCTTACGGTTTAAAAGTTGCAAATTCCATTAGAAATACTACGCAAGTAAAGGATGGATATTTCATAGCTAGTAGTTTTTACACTAATAAGGAGCAAATTGATAAATCTGTAAACAAGATTCTGAATTCTTATTCCATCTCCCAGAGTGCTTATGAAGATTTAAGCGAAGAAGACAAAGTTAAGTCTATAGCTGAAATACCTGTTTATGAGGAGGATAAAATTTATTCCGATGCTATATTAATAGCAGATTCAGGTGACAATTTAGATCTTATTCTAAAATCCATAAAAGAAAATAACATAAATCAAAGAAAAATACAGATTCTAGGTTTAAAAGAGTGGGATAAAGCTTCTACTATTTACAACCCTCATGCTGGAGGATCTTGGGTTAGCTCTTCAAATCCACAAATTTATCAACAATATGAATATTTGTATTACGATAATTTTAAGAAGATTCCTAATAGGGTAACCAGCGTTATTTATGACATGATTAGTGCGGTTAGCAATTTATCATACAATAACAGTGATATAGAATTTGAGGATTTTATCTTAAATAAATCAGGTTTTGAAGGGGTAGATGGTAGTTTTAGATTTTTAGAAAATGGCCTAGTTCAAAGAAACTTCTCCATTTTAACAGTTGGCAGTAATCGCTTTAAGGTGATAGATGCAGATAGTAGATTTTTTTTAGAATATTAAATTAATTATTTTGCTTCAGACAATAATTACTAACTATGCCAGAAAAAATCATAATTTTAAAATTATGATTTTTTCTGGTTGGGGTCAAAAATCTGATGTTATTAATATATCTTCCGTAAGTAGTAATAACATAGAATATATTGACTACCTATCCTTTCCTTCTATTGGCTTAGTTGTAGACATAGTAAAAGATAAAAATCCAGATATAATAATTGGTTGGAGTCTTGGGGGGCAAATTGCAATAAATTGCATCTTAAAAGAATTAATAACAACAAAATTATTAATATTGTTGGGGGTACCATTCCAATTTTTGTCACAAAATTCTTATCAAATAGGTATAAATAATAAAATTTATCAAGCTTTTTGTAATGATTTATTTAAAAACCCTAAAAATTTATTAAAAAAATTTCACCTCATGATGATACAGGGTGATAAAAGATTTTCAGACCTAAAAAATAAAACATTTTATAGCCAAAATTTTAATAATTTACAATATTGGCTTGATTATTTAGTTAGTTTTTCGGGTTTTGATATAAATTTTAATAATTTATGCCAAACAGAATTAATTTATGGTAAAAATGATAATATTGTAAATTGCAGGCAAGGTAAATTATTTCATAAATACATTCCCAATTCTAACCTTAGCATTATAGATAATTATTCTCACATTTTATTTTAAATTAAAGTAGTACTACATCATTTTTACCTCTAAAATACTTTGTAATATTTTTCAATAAAACAGAAATATTTATTATTATAGCCATATTAATTAATATTTTTTGAATTAATTCAAATAAATAATCTTTATTAAACGCTGATTTACAAGGCTTAACCATATTATATTAAATATTTCTAAAAAAATATTGAAAATAGAATAAATATTAGTTGACTTAGTCGAAACGCATTATTATAATCGTCGAACTACGCAGTTATTAGGTAAAAATAATTGCGAATGTTGTTTTAAAATCGTGAATAATTGACACATATGAATAATATATCAACTCTAACATTGATATATCAAATTCAATTTTAATTGCTGTTTAATTTAATTAGTAAATTAACAGACAGTTCGATAAATAATTAATTTTGTTCTGCATGTAAATTATACAAAGTATTAAAGAGCATTCGATGGATGCCTTGGCGTTAGCAGGCGATGAAGGACGTAACAGGCTGCGATAAGCCTCGGGTAGCTGCCAATAAGCTTTGATCCGAGGATTTCCGAATGGGGAAACCCACCTCTTTATGAGGTATCTCTAACTGAATACATAGGTTAGAGAAGCGAACCTGGTGAACTGAAATATCTAAGTAGCCAGAGGAAAAGACATCAACAGAGACTCCGTTAGTAGTGACGAGCGAACGCGGACTAGGCCAGTTTTGTTAGTATAAAAACTAGAATAACCTGGAAAGGTTAGCCATAGTGGGTGATAGCCCCGTATAGGTAAAAAGTACTAGCAAACACGAGTAGGACGGGACACGAGAAATCTTGTCTGAATATGGGAGGACCATCTTCCAAGCCTAAGTACTCGCTAGCGACCGATAGTGAACAAGTACCGTGAGGGAAAGGTGAAAAGAACCCCGATAAGGGGAGTGAAATAGACACTGAAATCGAATGCTTACAAGCAGTCAGAGCGAAAATACTCTTTTAAAATTATGTTTAGTAATTCTTTAATTTCTAAAACTATAGTTTAATTTTGGGCTATAAATTCCAATTTAAGGCTATAATTTCTAGAAATATTCAGAAAAAACTTTTGTAACTTTAAATGAGTATTTTTGTGATGGCGTACCTTTTGTATAATGGGTCAGCGACTTAGTCTGTCATGCAAGCTTAAGCCAATATAGGTGTAGGCGTAGCGAAAGCGAGTCTTAACAGGGCGTTTAGTATGGCGGATTAGACCCGAAACCGGATGATCTAGTTATGGCCAGGTTGAAGGTGAGGTAACACTCACTGGAGGACCGAACACACTAATGTTGAAAAATTAGGTGATGAGCTGTGACTAGGGGTGAAAGGCCAATCAAATCCGGATATAGCTGGTTCTCCACGAAATCTATTTAGGTAGAGCGTCGCATGTTTACCTTCGGGGGTAGAGCACTGTATAGGCTAGGGGGTCCAAAAGACTTACCAAACCTTAACAAACTCCGAATACCGAAGAGTATAGTGCGGCAGTCAGACAGCGGGTGCTAAGGTCCGTTGTCGAAAGGGAAACAGCCCAGACCGTCGTCTAAGGTCCCAAAATTATTGCTAAGTGGTAAAGGAAGTAATTAGACCAAAACAACCAGGAGGTTGGCTTAGAAGCAGCCATCCTTTAAAGAAAGCGTAATAGCTCACTGGTCTAAATAAGTCTTTTTGCGCCGAAAATGTAACGGGGCTCAAGCAATATACCGAAGACACGGATTCGTAGATCAAATTTATTTAAATTTAAACCAAAATTATGATTAAAATAAATATTATATTTTTATTATTAATTCTTAGTTTATGTATTTATACTAAAATTTAAATAGGTTTTGATCTACGAGTGGTAGTGGAGCGTTGTGTAAGTCTGTGAAGGTGAATTGTGAGATTTGCTGGAGATATCACAAGTGAGAATGCTGACATGAGTAACGATAAAGCAGGTGAGAAACCTGCTCGCCGAAAATCTAAGGTTTCCTTCGTTAAGCTAATCTTCGAAGGGTTAGTCGGTACCTAAGGCGAGGCCGAAAGGCGTAGTCGATGGAAATCAGGTTAATATTCCTGAACCAGTGGGTGAGTGACGAATTCTAATATCTTGTATTTCCTTATTGGATTGGAAATGCGGGGTTTAGAGTTCCAGGAAATAGCCCCCACATTAGGCCGTACCAAAACCAACACAGGTAGATGGGTTGAGAATACTAAGGCGCTTGAGAGAACTGTACTGAAGGAACTAGGCAAATTGCATCCGTAACTTTGGAAGAAGGATGGCCTGCTATTGGGCAACCAATGGTAGGTGGCACAGAAATGGGGGTAGCGACTGTTTATCTAAAACATAGGGCTCTGCTAAATCGTAAAGATGATGTATAGGGTCTGACGCCTGCCCGGTGCTGGAAGGTTAATTGATGGGGTGCAAGCTCCTGATCGAAGCCCCAGTAAACGGCGGCCGTAAC
>CERI01060440.1_pt1 | contig 19799 bp, 16 predicted proteins | sample 350261 | NCBI WGS metagenome assembly CERI01 (sample SAMEA2620979, study PRJEB7988) | marine metagenome | isolation source: saline water (ENVO:00002010), including
TTAATATAAGAGAATAGGATAATGAGTATTGAATTCAAAAATTTTGTGAAATCCAATGATGATATCGGTCTTGATTTTGATATTTATGGATTAAAGACGTCAATGGCGAATGCGATTCGTCGCACAGCCTTGAGTGAACTTACAAATATCGCATTTTCTTATGAACCAAAAAATACAATTAAAATTGAAAAGAACACATCAGTATTAAACGACGAATACATTGCACATAGAATTGGTATTACTCCTGTAATTATTCCAGAATGGATGAATGATAAGACGATTGATTTGGATGAATATGAATTTCATCTTTCAGCGAAAAGTGATGATAAGAAATATGTCACCACGGACGACTTTGTTATCAAAAGAACAACAAAAGGTGATAGTGTTGGAACGGGTATTGAAAATATGGAAACTAAGAAATATTTCCTGAAGGATCCAGTTCTTATTATGCGATTTCCTAAAAGAGACGATCAGAATCAAGAATTGACTTTGAACTGTAAAGTCATTACGGGTACTCATCTAGACCATGCTGGATTTTCACCAGTCACCATATGTACTCTTGTAAATAATGAGGACGACTCTCTGCATTTTAAGGTAGAAAGTATTGGATTGTGGAGTACAAAGCAAATTATGCGGGAAACATTTTCTCATCTTATCCTGAGATGCGAAAATATCATAACATTGATTTTGAAAGAAGAGAATTGTACTCTATATGAAGGTAATTATATGGCGGTTGATTTCACTCTGAAGAATGAGACTCATACAATTGGAAACATGTTACAAGAATTTATTTACGATCAAGAATTTCCTACACATAAAGACTCTAAGTTCTCTCACATTAGTTATCATGAACCACATCCTCTTGAAAAACGAATTATTATTCGTGTTTCACTTGTAAATGAGGAAGATAATTATGAAGATTATCGTGTCGCCGCTATGAATATTCTTATTGATAAGATACGGGAAATGAAATATAAACTTGTAGAAATTTCCGAAATATGGAACACATCTTATGAACTTAACGGTTAAAAAGGAGGTGTTCCAGTTTTCATTTCTATTGGTCCGTTTTTAAAAACATTTTTAATGCTTAAATCTTCTTTTTTTTCTAAACCATACATAAAACTATGAATAAGACAGGCTGAAATAAAGAAAATTGCACTATAAAAAAAAGGCGATTTGTTTTTCTTATTTTCATCGTCTTTTTGGATTCTTTTTTGGTAATAAATAAACAACATGGTGACACAAATGGCTCCAATAAGACTAATAATGTATGAGGTTGACATTATCATTTCCATTATACAAAACAAATAAAAATTTATGAGAAAATTGACTATTAAAAAAAGCAATATGTGTTTTGTTTTACTCATTCTTTTTTAATAAATACATGTAAGGAAAATATGACAACATCAATTCTTTTTTATAGTTCGTATTGCAACCATTGTAAAGAAGTTATTAATGAACTTTCCAATAGTCCACTCGCGAAGTCAATAAAATATATATGTACTGACTCAAAATCAGTACGTGGCAAAATACCTAAGTTTATTAAAACAGTACCAACTCTGATTGTAGGACAGTCGGATCAAGTTTTAGTTGGAAAGAAAATTATCGATTGGGTAAAATTTAATTCTCAAACAAACATTGGACCCATGGAACAAAAACAAAACAAGAATGACATAAATCCTCATCAAGTCAATGATCCAGGAGCATGGCATGTAAATGAAATGAATTCATTTTCAGACATGTATTCGTTTCTTGATATTGATACATCAACTCAGGGAGATGGAGGAATGTCTATGGTCCATAATTTTGAATTGCTAAATGATGATGTGAATAGTTCATGTGGAAAACAAACTATACCAGCAGGTTCACCCGGAAGACCAAGTTTTCCAGTAAAATATGATACTCAAACGATGGGTAATAATGAATTTGGTAGTATACAGAACTCTCATAAATCGGATGAGTTGAATAAAAAAATGGAAGAACTCTTAAGTCGCCGTGAAACAGATATACCTAATATGCCTACTAGAATCTAATAACGTTTACACTTAAAAATATTTACAATAAATCACAAGAAACAGCTGTAGCCTCATTTCAGCAATTTTAAATTTCATTTATAAATTTAAGTGTACTATTTTAAATGTGTTTGGTTGTATGTATCATTCAAATAAAAAAGTTTGTTTTGAAACTCTTCTGGAATAATACTTTCTAAAAGAACAATAATTTCACTATAATTTAAAGAATCTATCGCATTTCTTATTTTTTTAGACATTGTCTTATATTCCATAAACTCTAAAATACTCGCAAATCCATACCAATCTTTCATATACATCCAAAATAATCTCTTTTTCTTAGTCAATGTGTATAAACATTTATCAAAATTAGGAATATTTAAATTAAATGTTCCACATTTGAAATCTAACCTCGGTATTTGTTGTGGATGATATTTATTCATGAGTCCAAAATCTATAACAATTGTTTTATGATCTAAAATAATCAAATTGCTACATTTGATATCATTATGAATAGTGTAGTTCATGTGAAAAACACTTATTTGCTTTACAATATCATGGATAATTTTTATTGAATTTTGTTTTATCAATTCGAAAGATTTCTCAAACAAAAGTCCCTTTTTCATAGAAAACATAGCAGAATTAGAATTTGAGAGAACATAATTGATTAAATGTGTATCAAATAACTTATTATAAAAAGTCGCATAAAACATCTCATTTTGTCTTCGTATAATTGATTTTCCAAATAAAAACTTGATAACCTCGTGAGATGCTGAAAAGACCAAATTGTGTTGATTGTAACATAACACCTTTATTGGTTTATTTTCACTTGATTCTCTATTTGATTCTTCTTTTAATTCTTTATTTGATTCTATACGGAAAGTTTTTTTGATTTTGGAAACAAGAAATGTATCACTATATTTAATGAGTTTTTTGTATTGAATGTAATGGTATTCGTCAATTTTTTCTCGTATACTGTGAATATAATATTTCTTTTCTTTATTAGAAGACTTTCTCTCTTTTTTTTTCATTCGAAAACAATATTCACGAATACCATGAATATCCCAACATCTCATATGATTTCCACATAACAATATGAAACTGATAAAATAAAAAAATCAAAAATTAAAAATTCTTTTTGCGATTATTTTGAAAAAAAACTTAAATAAATCATCTGTAATGTTATTCAAAACGGAAAATTTACTGAAATATATAAAAACACCATATAGTATTTATGTCGCTCAAATACATTCGAGTTTTCAAAACATACTTTCCGAAGATTACAACATTCGTGAACTTGATTTGTTTAAATTAAGAAGCCACTTGAAAAGTATCAAAATTGAATTTAAAAAAATTGATATCCATGAAAAAGTTTTATATTCACATTTTTTTCAATATTCATTAAGAATTATTACTTTGATAATTACTGAATGTCTCCCAACAAAATATTCGTGTTCCAGTAGTAATCATATTTCTGATTTGAATTCCAAATATGATTTAGAAGAAATAAGTAATATGAATAATTTAACAGACAATGTTCTTAAATTTATTAAAACTCTCCAGGACGTAGATCATATGACGAACGAAATTTATGAAAATGAGTTAGAAAAATTTGAAATAATACTCGAAAGTTTTGAAAACGAAAATTCAAATGTATACTGTTTTAGTCCTAACAATAATATAAATACAGCATTTGTTGAAATATGTGTTGCTTTATATGGTATTTTAGAGTCTTTTAATTCTCATTTGATTGATATAAAATGGGATGAAGTTATCATCGATCATGAAAAAATAATTGCTATTTCTCAAAATTACTGACTTTCTTTTTGACTTTCGGGACGCTCAATATCTTTATCAATAGGCCATTTCTCTGATATTTCTTCCCATGTTACTTCTTTTCCAATCATTTTTTGGCGTGATTCTTCAATTGAATAACTTTCATCTTTCAATAATTTTACAATATAAGACGCCGCACTAACTAGGTCATCTTTGTTGTTTGGATCTCCATCAAGATGTATTCCTGTTCTCTCTGTAAAAACATATTTTTTGCTGAGAATAGGAATACATCCTGCCACAGTACTTTCTCTGATAGAAATACAATCAGTCTCCGCTTTTGTAGAAGAATAATAAAGGTGATAAGATGCCGTTTGTTTTTCTTTAGTGATAACATCAATTGACTGGCGTCCATGATCTGTAACACCAGGTTGATTTAGCAATTGACGCATCGTCTCTTTGAACTTTTCATCACGAACTCCATCCATACCATAATATACATGAAATGACGCCCGAGGTTCGTTATGTTTGATAATAGGCCACATAACTTGAAGAATTTGAGCCAAACCGCGAGTATAACAACTGCACCAAACAAAACGATAAGGATCTCTTTCAATTGAACCATCTGGTGTAAATTCGCTCACTCTTACACCATTAGGAATACTTATAATTTTTTTATAAATTTCACTTGTTTTATGATGAGTATTCATCATCATAGCATGAAATTTAGATCTAACTACAACAGCAGTTACTTTATCTAAGTTATCAACAGTAGACTCCGGAAGTGGAACAATGTCGTGAATATCAAGGAAAATTTTATCAGCCTTAATAGGCCAAGATAAAAGCGGCCGGGAGCCATAATTTCGCCACATGATAATAACTTTGTATTTATCAGAAATTCTGAATTTCTTAAAAGAAATATAATCACCTTGACTGATATCATCTTTAGTTTTTTTCTCTACTTCATCATCAAAATCTCCATAAACCGCAACTTTCTTACCTTGTTTCACCCACGATTCAACTAAATGTTTAATTGCCTGCTCCGAACCTCCTAGTTTAGTACCATATGGAGTCCAGGCCACACTTCCCCATCCAGCATAATAGACAATATCATATTCGGAATACTCCGGAGTATTTGAATATTTCAAAGCCTTTCTATATGAATCTAAAATATGTTTTGGAATATAATCCTTGTACTTTTTACTTAAAACATGAATATTGCTTTGTTCCTTTGGAGCCCAAGCAGCAGTAACTAACAACTGACGTTTATTATAGGTATTATTTATGTGAATCATCTGTAAAACTGTATGAATAGGTTTCAGTTGAATCATAGGTGTCTGATACAATCGTAAAAAACTAGATTCCTCCGCATGTTTTTTAGTAGAGTCATATTTCGCTCCCGTTTGAAGATATTCTTTTTTATAGGCTATCGCATTATTTACACTGTGATTTTCCGATAACTTTTTAAACTGAAATACCCATTCAATGTCTGCATCATACATGTAATGACCTGAACATCCAGCAATCATCTTTGAACTATTTTTCAATAAATTTACAGCATGTTCTACTCTAGTAGGAGGATAATAATCGTCATCATCCATACAAACCATATAATCCCCAGTACAAATCCAATTCGTTACATTCCGCAAATATCCAATAGCCTCATAGTCTTCAACCAAGTCCCATCCATTTTCTTTCGCACTTTCTTCATTTACATAGAAATCCTTAATTGTTATACCAGGTATAATACTCCTCATACTCTCTACATGTGCGTGAAAGTCTTCCTTATCCCAGGGCTTATCCGCTGTAATCAAAACCCATTCTTTAATATTTGAATACATTGTTTGTTTTGCTATACATTCAGCCAAAACTGGCAAACAATCTTTACGTTTCAATACGGTAGGTGTGAGAATACTTACGGATTCTATTGACTTGGATTTACCAAAACTTTTATTTCCTTTCTTCTTGTTATTACCCATAATGAAATTATCTAAAAAATAATCTTTATAACTAAAAAATTATCTAGCAACAATAGCAACTTTTTGAATCCATGGAGAAGTATTTTCTTTATCTTCACAAAACTCACCTTCATCTTTTTTACAAGGGTCATTATCTACTACATATTTATCATTGCTTCCACGATTTCCATAACATTTATCATTATTTTCACTGTAATGACACATTATAAATTCACCATTATCTGCGTTTTTGTATGATCTATTACAATTTGCTTGATTTCTATCATATTTCTTGCACTCCTGTACTTCAATATAATCACAATCAGTAGCATCTGTAACACACGGGTCCTCTTTAAATACGTACTTATCTACGTTTGTACTGGTTCCTCTATTACCCATGCATTTCATATTATCTTGTTTATAATGACATTGAATGAACTCTCCGTTTCCAACATCTTTGTAAGATGCATTACAATTTGACTCGTTAAAATTATTTTCGTAACAATTTTCAACTTTTTCAAATACACAATCTGATTCTTGTTTTTCTAAACAAGGATCTCCGTTTAATACATAACTATCATTACTTCCACGACTTCCATAACATTTATCATTGTTTTCACTATAATGACATTTTATAAATTCTCCGTCAGTGTTTTCTTTATAAGAGGTATTACAAGAATCTTTATTACCTTCATTTACACTACAACTATCAACTTTTTGTAAAGCACAATTTGAAAAATTTTCAATAAGATTTACACCTACAATATTTTTATAATTTTTATCATTTTTATCATTAAATTTTACATTGGGAACTATTTCATTACGAATTATACATTTGTCATATGATGTTTCACACGTGATTTTTTCCTGAGAGTCAAATTTCATTTTTATTTTTTTCTTGACAGTTTCATCTTGTGAAATAGGCAATACTGGTAATTTTTTGGAAACTCTATTTTTCACACAAATAGATTCTTGAGGCTTATCTTTCACAATACATTCCGTATTTTTTACTTCGCATATAAACTCTTTTTCACATTCACAGTTTTTGTTACTGTTTTCGATTGAATCACTGACACTTACAATATTTTTTTCAAGTTTTTGATTGAAAAAATTTTGTATTACATAATAGATAATAAGAAAGATTAATCCTATTATTACGATATTTAACATGACTATTCAAATATTTTTTTTACACTCATTTCATAAAATATCATATTTCTATTTTATACTAGGTTTAGTTCATAATATGATTTATTGCATATTACAATCAATATCTTCAAATTTTAATCCTCCATCAATGAAATTCCATGAGAAGTTACTGACTAAGATTTCTCTACCAATCTCACCAGAACTTGTATATTCGGAAGGTCCTGCATCAAAATTAATATTTTTTGAATTTAAATTATCCTCAGACCATTCTATTAAAAACTTATCATATAACTGAATTGGTATCAGTGTATTCAAATACATCTCACTCATATTCTCAATAGAATATAACTTGAATGATGAGATATCAACTTCATAATTTGAAATATTTACAAACATACGTTTCATTGATTTTATATTTTGTGTATTCCATTGTTCTAAATTTGGTGTATCACTAAAGGAAACATTTTCAAAAGAACTTTCTAATGATGAAACATTCGCAATGTCCCAACTTTCTATATTTCTTAAACGATTATCATAATTGACACCATAGAAACAATAATTTAATGAAGTATTCTCAAATACTACTGGATAACCAGAAGTATCAATAGATCCTTCAAATTCATAAAATTGATAACCGTTCATTGATAATTGTATGTCATCAAAGTTGATAATTCTTAAAGTGTTGTTTTTAGCAAGACCCTGGTATACGTCCGTTTTATTATTATAAAAACTAAGTCCACATTTCGTGTTTCTCTTTAAAAACATCTTGATGTTATAGAGTGTGCCGATTGATAAATTTTCTATTTCATTACCTTGAATAAACTCCCCATCATTTATTTTATAATATGGGGTATTTGTGGATTCTTCATCATAATAAGGTAATTTTACATTAGTTGTATCTGCTGTAAATTCAAATTCAATATTACCATAAAATTTATCAGGTTGTGGTTCACTTTCTGGTTCTGGCTCACTTTCCGACTCAGGTTCAGGTTCACTTTCTGGTTCTGGCTCACTTTCCGACTCAGGTTCAGGTTCACTTTCTGATTCTGGTTCGGGTTCGCTTTCAGGTTCTGGCTCAAGATAGATATATCTATTTCCCCAATTTAGCAAAATAGTATTATAATCGTCAACATCATAATCAATATTCCATTTTAAAAGAACAAAATTGATATCATCAACATTTACATGACCGTCTTCAATATAATCACCTGGTCCAGGTTTTGGTACAACTCTCGGTTCGCTACTATGGGATAATAAATTAATTGGAAGAGTAGATGAGACACTCGCATTATTTGTGAAATTTGTCAGGATCATGACACCATCCTGAACAATTCCCGAGAAAGATACAGATGGAACCTGGTCTGTATCTTGAAAACCATATCTCATAGAGAATGTACCTTGAGCGTCAGGTGTGAAAGTAATCTGTGCTATTGGATATGTAGTTAATATCGGAGAAAGAGCATATCCAGTTGTGGCCCAAATAAAGTCATTATTAATGTTATCTGTATTAGAACCTACAATGCTAACTCTTGAGTAATTTGGTTCGTCACTAAACCATCCACCAAATGTAAAGAAAGTCGTATCCGCAAGTTCAGGGATGAATTGTAAGAAATTTAGATTTAGGGCAGGAGAGAAGAAATGACTTGCGTTGTCATTTACATATACAGAACCCGAAGTTAAGTCAATACTATTCACAGAGAGTGATGTGGCATATAAACCATAATCTGTACTTAAATCAATCGTAATTCTATTTCTGATTTGTCCGTCATTTAAATTTGGTGATAATCCGGCCTCAATAAAGACAGTTTGATTGATAAAATCATATTCTGGTTCAGGTTCAGGTTCACTCTCAGGTTCTGGTTCTTTTTCTGGTTCACTCTCGGGTTCACTTTCCGGTTCACTTTGTGGCTCACTTTCAGGTTCGGGTTCACTCTCTGATTCAGGCTCACTTTCTGGTTCGTCTTCTAAATTTACATTGCTCGAAACACTTAATATTTTCATGACACCATTTTCAATAGAGCCGAGTATGCCCACAGAGGGTATAAGAGTGTTGTCTTCATAACCATATCTCATAATAAATGAACCATTCGCATCAGGAGATAGTGTAATCTGGGCGAATGGATAATTTTTAATTTCTGGAGTGAGTTCATAACCCGTGGTTCCCCATAAGTAATCATTGTAAAAATTCGTTGTATTTGGACCAATTGTACCCACACCAGCGTATCCTTCATCACTACTATACCAACCACCAAATGTTACAAAACTTGTATCAGCAAGTTCTCTATCAAATTTGAAAAAGTTTATATTTGGAGAGAAATAGTTATTTACGTTTTGGTTAAAATAAACGGAACCGGAAGATAAATTAAATAAACGGGTTATCAATGTTGCGGCGAATTCTCCGTATTTCGTATTTAAGTTAATTGATAAGCGATTACGGATATATCCATTCATGAGATTTGGCGCAGGTTCAGATTCTATGTAAACAACGACATCATAATCTATACTATCAGATTCATTTGAACTGATTATAAATCCAAATTCTGGTTCAGGTTCAGGTTCTGGTTCGGGTTCAAATTCAGCAAGTAAAGTATCAATTTCAATAAATTTAATTTCTAAATTATCTCCATCTGTTAAGATGATATCATCTAAGATTGTAATTTTATATTCATAAACTAAGTTAGGATCACTTTCATCTACATGATATACCTTTAACTTAGTAACTCTATCACTTCCACTAAATTCAATTTCTGTATTTATATCCACAGAATTTCCAGAATCTGCGGACAAGGTACTACGTCCTCTTAATTCATCATCAACATAAATTTCAACTATATCTCCTTCTGTTATAAAAGGCGAATCAAAATATACTCCAACAACAGCAGAGAAATTATAATCAACAATATTTTCAAGATTTAATGCGGATGGACTCATAGGATAATCAACAATATACCCTAACTCCGGTTCAGGTTCTTGTTCCGGTTCAGGTTCAGGCTCACTCTCAGGCTCACTTTCCGGTTCTGGTTCGCTCTCGGGTTCACTCTCTGGTTCACTCTCTGGTTCACTTTCGGGTTCGCTCTCAGGTTCACTTTGTGGTTCACTTTCAGGTTCGCTTTCAGGCTCGGGCTCACTTTCAGGTTCACTTTCCGGTTCTGGTTCACTTTCAGGCTCAGGTTCTTTTTCTGGTTCACTTTCCGGCTCACTTTCTGGCTCTGACTCACTTTCGGGTTCACTCTGAGGCTCACTTTCCGGCTCACTTTCCGGCTCACTCTCAGGTTCACTCTCAGATTCTGGTTGTGATTCACTTTCAGGCTCTGGTTCACTCTCTGGTTCGCTCTGTGGTTCACTTTCAGGCTCTGGTTCGCTTTCCGGTTCACTTTCAGGCTCTGGTTCACTTTCGGGTTCGCTCTGTGGTTCACTTTCTGGTTCGCTCTGTGGTTCACTTTCAGGCTCTGGTTCACTTTCCGGCTCGCTTTCCGGTTCACTCTCTGGTTCGGGTTCAGGAGGTGCCTCTGGTTCAGGTTCGCTCTCTGGTTCCGGTTGTGGTTCCGATTCAGGTTCAGGCTCACTTTCAGGTTCAGGTTCGGGAGGGGCTTCTGATTCTGGTTCGGGTTCAAAGTAATTATCTTCTATTTTAAATATCATTGCTTTACGACGTTCTATTATAGATTGATATGTTTGAGCTTCATACAATTTTCTTGTACGCCGCATATGGTAGCATTTTCTTCTATGCAATTCATCGCCCATAGAATTGCGACCCATGTAATAATTGCAGATTTTAATTTGGTCTAATGATAGTATTTTCTTCTATTTCTTTTCTTAAACATGTTATGGATATGGCAACAATTATTGAACCATCTGTAAATTCATATAATTCTCCATCAGGTTTCAAAATATGAAAAGTTAAACGCGATAAATCCATTCTTGGAGAAAAAATTTTAGTCATTTGGCTTGTTTTACCAGATTCAATAATAGTTTCATAAGACTCATCATATGAATAGTGTGCATTATCTCCTATTATTTCAGGCGAAATCAAAAATCCAAAACAACTATTCATTTGTGTATTTGTTCCATATATATTACTACCTATCTCATCAACTTTTAATAATAAATAAGGATACTGAGTAATATCATTATTTGGCACTATGATATTTTTTATAGTTAAAGAATGGACATTAAAAAAACTACTTGATACATTATAGTCTTGATTTCCTATTAAAGTATTATTTAATTCAACTGAAGAACTTCCGAATGTAAATTGAAATGGATTGTTTTCAGGCCATTTTACAGTATTTCTGTCTTTGGAATCCATAAATATATTGTAAGTCTTATAAGCAAGTACCGCCTCTGAAACGGGTTTTAATTCGGATGGAACTTTAGAATTTTTAACATTTTCCAGTATTTCATTATTTTTCATTTCCTCCATTCTTTTCTTTTGTTTTAATTCATTAATATTATAGAGAATAACACTGATATTTTCATTTACATTTTGAATAATATAAAAGGTTAACTCATCTTTGATTTTGTGCATTGGAAAATAATTATTTAGAATTTTATGTAAATCGGGATATGACAACCACTCATATTTTTTAGAATACTTTTTGTATAATACTTGTGTCAATATAGAAACATTTTTGTTTGCAGGTTCATAGAAATCACTCATTATATAGAAAATTTTTAAAAGTTAAAAAAGTCTAACACAAATAATGCGTTTGAATTTTAAGACTTTTTCAAAAATTATCTCATAATGAATGTTAATTTTGAAAATGATATTAAACATGTGAAAACCATGTTTGATAAGTCTTTAACATTGAATTCTAAGATAAATATTTTTTATGATGAAAATGATTTGAAAATTCACAACTTACTAAAAGAATCTCAATTACTTCAAAGACATAAGTTTGATACTGATTTACAAATGATTCACATATCATCATTTTTATCAAGTGAAGAAAATCCAAATGGTATTTACTATACACATTGTAAACATAAAATGCTATTTTTCTATAGTCAGGAATTTCTAAAAGAAAACCAAAGTGATATCATAACCCCTTTATCTAAACGTATTCATGATATGGAAAAATCTTTAGATGTCTATCACATCCAAATAAATGAAGATTCAAATTCCGATTCAAATTTCGATTCAAATTTCGATTCAAATTCCAAAGCCGATTCAAATTCCGATTCAAAATTTTTACAACTCACGACTGATGAGTTTGAATTTTTTATGACAGATGAATATAGCAACTTAGATAATTTCAATATATCTAGTTTAGGACAACACTCAGTTCTATCATATGACGATGTTAACACACTTACAGAAGAAAAGGAGTTTACACATATAATTTATGGTTCTAGTAGAGTTTGTTTATCATATTCACAAGAACTTTTGAAATCAAAGAAAGAAAAAACATTAATCATAAGTAGTAGTAAATTGAACTTCTTTCAATCACATCCTGAATATCAACGAGTAGAAGCGAATATTCATTTTATTTTCAATACCGAGATTGTTGACATTTTGAAAGACGAGAAAAAAGTTAAATGCAGTTGTGATAACCGTGTGTTGTATTTAAAATATCAAAAAATAACATTCCTTGAATCACCATCTAAAACGGTTTCTTATAAGAATGAAGAATTATATGAAGGACAATTTTATAATCTCAATGAATTAACAAAAATACAAGACTTGACAAAATTAAGTTCTAAAAAAATTGTTTTAGTTGGGAATGATACTCATAAAATCTTGGATATGTCTGTGCTTTTATTAGAACATAATGTGACAAATTTAACTCTCATACTGAATTCGAAGAAATTTGAAATATTACCAGATATCGTAAATTTCTATCAGATGATCCGTCCTATGAATGCGAATTTAGATTATGAAAAAAAAGGAACCGAGTATATCAAAAACTTTATAAAAGAAAAGTATGATATAAAAATTTCAAATAATAGTATTTTTTATTCGAATATATTATTCTTAGCTCACCAATATGGTATTATCAATATAATTTATGATAATATATATGGAATATTACCAGACAGTATTGTATTGAATTCTAAAAAACGATGCCACTGCAATATGATTTTCAAAAGTAATACTTCTGAGATGACAGAATTCTTAAAAGAAGATAAAATTTGTCAAAATGGATTTTTTAGTGAAGAGATTCAATATTTACCATATACATCTCATAGCATATTTTTTAATGAAAATCAATTTTCAAAATTAAGTACTATTGAAAGTTTTAGATCTAAAGATGAGAAAATCCCAAGTAGTCAGTACAATAATTATTCGCTTATTGAAAGTTTACATAAACATCATCAAAATGAATTCATTACACAATGTTTAGAAATGAAATACGAGTTATATGATGAAGAAAAGTCTATATTGGAAAATGTCAAAAAGCACTATGTAGATTGGCTAATTTTAAATAAAACATTTGCTACACATTTCCAAAAATTTAGAACAATAAATGATGAAGTCTTTTATATCTTTCCAAAATTCGTATCAGAATTCTATGAAGCTCAAAATAGTATCGGTAATTTAGAATCCTTCAAAGACGATGAACCCCTTTATGAAATACTTAGTTCTGAATTAGAAAAGTATAAATCTACACATTCCGAACCTGAACCTGAACCAGTTCCTGAACCTGTTCCCGAACCTGTTCCAGAAACAGACACTCAACCCAATACGGATGACAACACTGAATCAAAGACTGAAAACATTCAAGTAGAGATGTTAAATAGTACGAATGTAGATTTAAGTGATTGTGATTGTGTTATAGAAGACGAGAATAACAATGAAATTTCAGGAAGTGGTTCTGATATAATTTTAGATGTTTTGGATAATTATCGTGATAAAGTTATCGCCGAAAGTGAAATATTTCAAAGTACAATACATGCATATTCAAGTGGTAAAACTGCGGATGTTAGTGGATCCGTGAAAAGTCTTGAATTAGATTTACAACGTGAAAGTGAAAAATTCTTTTCATCTGGATTTTGGAGACTTTTGTATATTACCAAGAAATTCGTTCAAAGATTACCAAGTTTTGAGGTTTCCAAATTTGACATGGAATATGCTTCTGTAATGTATTCCACTTATTTAAGATCGACTTATGATATAACTGAAACATATTCATCATCTACAATAATCGACGCTTTCAGAAATGCTGTTGATTATCACTCTATTTTAAAAACTCTATCTGAAAATATCGCATTATTATATTCCACTTATGATTGTAGTTTCAATAAATTATCATTTCCTGCTATAAAATTGAATGTAGATCAAAGAGTATTAGTCTTAGATTTTCATATATACACAGACAAAGTATTGGTAAATGCTGCTTTTGATAGTTTATATTTTGATATTGGAACGATTGAGTTGTTTATGAAAACTGTGAATAACATACTATACGATAATTCTAATAATTTGCCAACAAAACTTACAATTATGTACAATACTTTAACTTATGATGAGGAATATTTCACAAATTTTTCAAATATACTTATAGATGTGAATGCAAATATGACAGTCTCCGCACTGACAAGTATCAACTACACCCAAAGTAGTTTACCTATAAGTATAACAACAATTCAAAAAATGTCTCAATCCATCTTAACAAAAACTCAGATACAGATTGATGACTACTACCTCACAACATTCCTATATACTTTGTTTTTTTACGAAATTTATAAGAATAAGATGAGCGATAGTCATACATTTAGTATTTTCCATACGGAATATGTAAGAGATATTGTAAGTTCAAATTCATTAGGTAATTTCATATATTGGAATGGACCCGCAAAGAAAACAAAACACGAACTAGACAATCTTGATATGAATGCCTTGTTATCTTGGTGGGAAGCAGGAAAACTAAATTTTGACAAAGCTCAAATCCAACCCAAATTAGATACAGGAGACTTCATTATTTTCTTTGAGAATTGGATTAACTTCTCTAAAACAGATAGTCATGTCAATAATGAGATCTTTTACGATACAATCACCTTTTTCCCAATTGGAGAAAAACACATAGATTGTTCGAAAACCTCAAAAATGAGACTTAAAATCATTGAAAAAGATAGCAATTACTGTTTGAATAGAGCATTTCAATGTGCTGGTGTAAATGTTGAAGAACTATGGAAAGAAATTCTATGCTGCTTTGACAAATACGCTTAATGAGTAACCAAAAATCAAAAATCAGATTTTAAAGATCCTAAAATTTATAACGAAGACGCTCCAAGAATCCTTCAATCCCATACACAAATATCATAATTTCGAGAGCTTTTTTGAGAATGTAAAATGAAATCAAAAGCAAACTATTCACATTAATAGGTTCTTTATTTTCATACCAATAATAATCCAAATCTTTGTCTAGAATCTCTTTCTTTTCAGAATAACTCAATTCATTCCAACCCGGAGGTGGTTCAACCTCATCCATATCATCTCCTGGGGGGTCTTCATGACGAGGACATGTAAGGGAACCTTCAAGAAGAGGGTTATGCTGGACATCATCAAAAAATTTAACATCATATTTTTTGTTGATTTTAATTGAATCTTCTTGATTATCCTCATTATCCTCATTATCCTGATTATCCTGGTTCTCATGCTTTACATCATTATCAGGATCTTCCTTACGGAATGAAAAACTGCGTATAATACTTCGTCGATGCATTTTATCTTAATATTATTAATAGAAATATCCTTATATATCGTATATATACTCTACTATCATATCATATTTCATAACTTTATGAAACAGTTAAAAAAAGGAAGAAAGCGTGAACGAATGCGGCTAGGAATACAAATCCAGCAGTAATTATATGTTTTTTGTTACTTTTTTTGATGGATGATGAAAAGAACATGGAAATAAGTAAAGCAATTATTATGAAGGTACATATTGAATATTGTAATGGTGATGACATTATTACTTATTGTAATTTTTTTTTGGAAAATTTAATAATACTTATTTAACTCATTTAACTCATTTAACTCATTTAACTCATTTAACTTAATCTAACTTTAAATCAAAAATGAGTATAAACATATTCCAACAATACAAATCATTGATATGGAAATTAATACGACTGATGGTGATTTTCTAGATGTTGATACCCCTCTTCCCGGGCAGAACTACGTATGTCTATCTTTTATTTCTCCTGAAAAAGTTCTAAAACAAAAAGAACGTTTCTTTACAAAAAAGTTTATTAAATCTTATACATCTTCTCCAGAATTTGTAAAAGGAGAGACAGTTGAGAATTTGGATGAGAAGTATGAAGATTTTGTATCACTTCATTCTGCGAAACTCGAGGAAGAATTCCACAAGGAATGTGAATTTCAGACTTCTGTACGTGGTTTAAAAGTTCGTGGTGTATATGATACATATGCTGAAGCTGAAAAGAGAGCAAAATCTCTACAGCAACTTGACCGTTCCTTTCATGTATTCATCGCTCAGGTTGGATACTGGCTTCCTTGGGATCCTTCTGCTGATAATATTCAGAATCAGGAATATCTTGAAAAAGAACTGAATGAACTTATGAAAAATTATAAAAACAATCAGATGCAGCGTGACATTTTTTACGCAAAACAAGTAGATGAACATAAACGTACTGCTGCTGAAGAAGTGAAGCGACAGAAAGAGCAAATTAAGAACGAGAATTCTACGATGCCAACTTTCAAAGAAGAAACACAAGATAGTGGAATGGAAGAAAGTAAAACTTATGAACCTCCTTCACCAATATCAGAAGTTTAACCAAAAATTAAAAATTAAAAATCAAAAATCAAAAATCAAAATTAAAAATCAAAATTAAAAAAATGAATAAATCAAAGTTAATAATATAAGAAGTAAATTTGAAAATGAAACTACGGTGTTTCATATTTATGATAATTCAAGTTGCTGAAGCATTTAACATACAATCTTTAAAAAATGCAAAAATGTATTCAGTAGCAAGAAGGCGAATGGGATTATCAGGTGCAAGATTTAACTATTATAATTTGTATGATAAATTTGTTCCAAATACACTAGAACTTCAAGAAAATTTACGAAGTTTAAATAGTATTGATTATCGGTATTTGAATTTCATTTCGAAGAAAATGTTTTATTATATTCATACAGTTTACGATCCTAGAGAAAGAGAATTAATAAATATAGGATTATATATTGCGTATATCGCTCATTATCGTCAGAATCGTAAATCGGGAGAAAAATTTATAATTCATCCTGTTTCTGTATCTATTATATTATCCCAATCCGGTGCGGATTATCAAACTATTGTTGCGGGATTACTTCACGATACAGTTGAGGATACTTCTTTAAGTTTTGAAGACATAGAAAATGTATTTGGAAGCGAAGTACGTAAAATTGTAGAAGGAGAAACGAAGGTCTCTAAAATTCCGAAATTTACACGATTCAAAAAAATCCCCAGTCGTCAATGTCTTGAGCGTTCAAAACTAGAACAAAATGAAAACCTCCGCAGTATGTTTATTGCGATGGCAGATGACTGGCGTATCATCGTAGTTAAACTCGCGGATCGTCTTCATAATATGCGAACATTGCAATTCATGAGCGAACGCAAACAAATTGAAATTTCTAAAGAAACTTTGAAATTATTTGTACCATTAGCACATCGTTTAGGACTTTGGCACTATAAAACGGAATTAGAAGATCTAAGCTTTAAATATTTGAGACCTAAAGAGTATTATAAAATAAATAAGAATATAAGAAAATTGAAGAAAAAAAACGAGAAGACTTTAAAAAAAGCAAGAGAGTGTATTTTGAGCGTAATGGAGAAGAATTCCTTATTTGATTTTCATATAGAAACCCGAACAAAATCAATCTATTCTATTTGGAAAAAAGCGTCTTCAAACGGATGTGATATAGATGAAGTCCTTGATATTTTAGCAGTAAGGATCATTATAGAACCTTCTATCAATAACTTTCTAAACGATGATATTTATCTTTGTTATCATGTTTTAGGAGATATTCATCGTACTTTCACTCCACTTCCGAAAACACTAAAAGATTATATATCATCACCAAAACCAAATGGATATAAATCATTACATACAACAGTCTTGATTAACTCTCAACCCGTAGAAATACAGATTCGTACAAAAGACATGCATCAAATTGCTGAATGGGGTACCGCAGCACACTGGGCGTATAAGGGTAAAGATTCATCATTATCATGGCTTCAAATCGTACGAACTTGGGATACTCAAGTAAATTCATCAAGTGAGTTTATGAAAAGAGTTCGTACAGAATTGTTAGGTTCTAGAGTATTCGTTTTCGGTCTTAATGGCGAAATACTTAATCTAGCTAAAGGAGCCCAACTTCAAGATGCGATTGAAAAAATGTGTAAATACTCTAATACCACTCATGTTACAGTAAATAACAAATTTATGTCTCGTGATTATATATTAAAAAATGGCGATATACTCTCATTTCATGAAGTTTGAACTTAACAAGTTTATTTAATTTCAAATTTCATTTTCAAATTTGATTTTTTTATTCTTTTCTAAAAAGAATTTTTTAAGATAGATAAAATCTTCTTTAAGTTCTATCATATTTTCACGAATATCGCAAGAACTATTATTTCTCAGTTTTTCTATTTTACTTGATAAACTTAGGAATCCCATACTCATCGCATCTCCCTTAATTTGATGAAGTTGATGCCAGCGATCTTTTAAATTCAAATTATAATTTTCCATCATTTCACTCAATTTATTAAAAGTATCCGTGAAAAAATCAATAATTATCTGATGTTGTTCCTCGTGAATATCATTATCGATGCCACTACAAATACCACCATAACCACCATAAACATCATCATTATTGCTTTGATTACTACGTGTCACTCCATTTATTTCATGAATATTAGATGTCCGATGAATTTTTTTATATATGACTTTCATTAATAATTTTTGAAGTGCTTGCTTACTAAAAATAGTTTTACTCAAAAAGCCATCAGCATATTCATTATAAAACTGAATATCTTTTTTGGAATCATTCGCAGAACGTATCAAAGTGATGAAATTATTTTTTATATTTTGTCTTATTTTTTTACTAAGATTTGTTCCTAAAATATTGAATTGCATTTTAAAATTCAAATTTTGATCGATGATAACGACAATAAGATAATCTGGATATTCATTTCGTATCTCTTCGATTTGTTGAATAAATTCATTCTCTGTCAAATACGTATCTCCAAATATATATTTTGGACATTCAAATGATGTAAACATTTTATTCATTATTTTTCGTTGCATTAATGAGTCATCTATGCCTACAAATACTATTTTATTAAAGATATTAGCAATTCGATTATCATTTTCATCATTCTCACTATCGGTTACATCCTTTTTCGTACTCATATTTTTGTCGAGTTAATACATTTTTTAACAAATGGTAATTTTCATGTGACGGATCGATGAAGTTTAAAATATTTTTATTTTTAATATCTTTATTATACCAGTTACAAAGAGAGCACTTTTGGATTACGAGGTTCTCATTTACGAAAATTATCATATCGCTACATTTATTTTCCGTTAAAAACAAACACTTCTCTGTTTCCATACAGGATTTCATAACATCAAAACTACGTTTCATCTCATTTATATTCTCGAGAATAATATTCTGTACATAAATCTTTTCATTTTTCCATTTTTTTTCAGACTTAAACCAATTTTTTTTCCTAAAATTTAAAAGACATACGCAAATATCATAATCGTGAATGCGAAAACCAAAATAAGAATCAATATATTCTAAAATAGGAAGATTTCTGATTCTTTTATCTTGTATTTTTCGGTTATTATCAATGAAAAGTTTGTCACAATTGAATTGACAAATAGATTCTGTATATGGCATTATTTTCAAATTATCCGTTCTTCACAACTTGTTATAAATTGGTATAACCTATA
>CERI01284299.1_pt1 | contig 19774 bp, 27 predicted proteins | sample 350261 | NCBI WGS metagenome assembly CERI01 (sample SAMEA2620979, study PRJEB7988) | marine metagenome | isolation source: saline water (ENVO:00002010), including
GATACCATGTTTATATATAAAGATACTATATTCTTTAAATAGTTTCTTTATATATAAAAATTTGAAAAAAAAAAGTTTATTATACAAAATATTTTCTCTTTTCACGATTTAAAAAAGTTACAACTTGTTTTATAAAAATTTTGGAAAAATAGTTGTTTTCTTTTGTAGTATTAATAAGACCTACTGAATCTTCAAAACTTTCTTTACATTTTCTTCTAGAACGGTTTGATAAATTTCTAAAAAGTGTTTTAAGATTAGGATAATATATACAACTTAGGTTAAGTTCCATATCAAGTTGAGATACCCTAGGCATATCTTCTATTTTGTCTCTTATTAATGATATAATTTCTCTTATTTGATCTGAATAAGTATTTATAGTTTCTTCTCTTATTTTTTTTCTACGGTAGAAATCAGGATTATTTTTAAATTTCAAAACACTTTTATATTTCATTTTTAAACTTTTTACTGTTTTATCTATGGACAACAGATTTTCGTTAGAGAAAGGTACTCTAGTCATCGGGTCTCTAAAATTACCACTTGATAATAAATATTCTACTAATGGTTTTAAGTTATAATATACAAATTTGTTTTTATTAATTTTAAATACCCAACAAGGATAATTAATTGGTTTTAATGAAATTGGACATTTATCTTGATTTATTCCTTTTTTTATCCTAAACACTTTTTGTATTTTTTTACATGCTAATTCTTTTTTTATCGTATCCAATAAAACTTTTTTTCTCATATTTGAATATTTTTTTAATCTCATACATTTTGCTTTTTTTTTCAATTCATCTAATTTATAATTATTTAATTCTTTAAAAATATATATTAAACTGTACATCTTCTTTAATTAATAATGATATTTTTTCTTTATGTAAATAAAGTTTTTTTAAAATATTTTGTAATTATATGAAATTATTTCTCCTTCGTCACGAACAAATAAATAATGAAACAGAATTTTATACGGAATTAACAGAAAAAGGTAAAGAAAACTCTAAAAATAAAGTAGAAATTTTAGAGAAAATGAATATTGATAAAATTTTTTGTAGTCCTTTTATCAGATGTATTCAAACTATTGAACCTTATTGTTTAAAAAATGGTAAAAGTGTTAATATTGATTGTTCCCTAGGAGAATATCCATATAATGAAACGAAAAAGAGAATGTCTCATCCGGTAGAATTCATCGAATTATTCAATATTGACTACGTACCAGTATTGTCCAGAATGCCTTTATATGAAATTCTAAAAGACCTAAAAGAAAGAGTAAAAGAATTTTGTTCAAGGTTATTATTAAAATATTATGATAAAAATGTAAATATACTCATAGTAAGTCATAAAAGTGTAATTAATACTATTAAATATTTAGTTACTAATTCTAAAGGGCAACTCAACATACAAGAAGATTTTTCAATGGGGAAAATTTCTGATAACGTACTTAAAAAATAATACTACTAATAGTTAATGAAAGTTTTATCAATAGATGTAGGTATTATTAATTTTGCTTTCACTTTTTGGAATTATGAAAAACTAATTGATTTTGAAAAAATAGATATAACAAATTTTATAAAAGAAAATGAAAAAAAATGCATAGCTATATATATGAAAAATTTATTTGAAAAAATATCTTATTTCAAAGAAGCTAATTATATTATAATAGAAAGACAACCTTTTTCTGGTATTATTGCTGTTCAAGAAATTATTCTTTCAAAATTTTATAATAAATGTATTCTTATATCTCCAATAAAAATGCACAAATATTTTAATATTGATCATTTAGATTATGACAGTAGAAAAATTAAAACAACTGAAATAGCTAATCCTTTTTTAAAAGAAAAAAAAAAGTATTCTAACTTAATCAGAAAACACGACATTGCTGATTCTGTTTGTATATATCTTTATTGGAAAAATAATGAAAAAGAAGAGTTATTTCCTTTTGAAAAATTTGAATATACCCCAAATGTATTTAAAAATTTGAGGTATAAAAAAACAAATACATAATCATAAATGGAAAACAAAATATTATTCGTTATTTCTGACGAAGAATGGAAAAATATTGATAAAGTCTTTAATTATTTAGATACAATAAGAAAAAATGTCATTTTATATCTAAAAAATGATTACATTAGTAATAAAATAAAATATTATTGTATTAAAAATGATATAAGATACGTTTACATTAAAAATATTAATAAAGAAATAACTGATAATATATTTGAAAAAGTTCCTTTATTTAATATTTTAATATTCAGTAAAAATTGTAATAATTATACTAATTATATTAATTATTGTATTGGAAAAGCATTAGAAAATAAAATTAGTATATTAAATATAACGGAGAACAAAAAATTATCTAGTTTTAAAAAAAAAGGATTTAAAAAAAAAATATTTAAACTTAAAGAAAAAATAGAATACGAAGTAGAATATGAAGACTATTCAGATGAAGAATATGAAAATTTACAAAATTGGAAAAGGAGATCTTTTGAAGAATATAAAAAGAAATTAAAAGAAAAAAAAGTGACTAAGACTAAAAATCAAAAAAAGATTTTAAAACAACATAGTTATATGAAATATAAAGAACAAAGTGAAAATTATAAAAAAAAAATTACACCTGGACAACGAAAATTAGATTCTTTTTTTGGTAAAAAAATAAAAAAAGTAAAGAAGATTACTCTTCGTTAGTAGAAACAAATAGATTTTTTTTTTCTTCAAAGAATTTCATAGAAGATTCATATCCTTGATTAAATAAAGAAATTAATTTATCATTGTTTGCTCCAAAATCAAAATTATCTATATTCTCATCAAGTTGTAATTCAATACTATTTTTGCATTTATTTAACATAACTTCTGATAAATATCTAAATAAACCTCCTATTATCATTGGTCCAAATTTATAAAGAGGTGTATTTTCTTCTAAAACTTCTTTACGATCACTTACACATACGTATAATAAATTATCATTTTCATAATCATGATTGAACATGTCAAATAAACAACCATCTGTAAATAATCCATCTTTATACCTAATAGGAGGAAATACAAATGGTATTGCTGAAGTTATTCTTAACGCAGTTATTAACTTCATATCAGGGGATGTTTCATGGTTAAAATTTACACTTTTATAATTAATAATATCGCTTCCAGTTACTGTAAAATTAACTCCAGATTTTGTGTAAAGTTGTGAAAAAGTAATATTTTTACAATTCTTACATTTTATAAATTTTTTAAGAATTTTTTTCATCCCTTTACCCTCTAATAATGAACTTCTATTTAAAACTTTTGAAAATTCAATATCTATTACTTCAGTTAAATCTAGTTCTATCAATTTTTTAATCATACTTTTACTATCATAACCTAATAAATAAAAAGCTAGTATTAAAGCACCCATGCTAGTTCCTCTCATTGTTTTAATATTTTTTATTAAATCATTTTTTTCAAGATAATATAAAAATCCTATGTAGCCGATACCTCTTATAGCACCACCGTTAAAATATATAGTATCTATCATTAATAATTATAAACACTCTTTTTTATGCAAAAAAACTTAATTAATATTTAAAATTAAATATCTGTTAAATTATTTTCATTAAATTTAGTCTAACTTATCAACTTCATCTTCTCCTTTTGATTCATCATCAGTTGCTTTGGGTTTACCGTCTTCTGCTGGTTTTGGTTGATTAGCTTCCAAAAATTTCATGAGTCTATCATGAACAGTTCCTACCTGTGATAATTCAGGTCCTCTAAAAGCTCCTCTTTGAGATGCTACGTCAATAATTCTTACAACATTTGCAATGTCATTTAAAGTAATACCTTGTTGTTCAGTTGGAGTTTGTTGTTCTACTGATTTTTTTTCGCTCATTATAATAATATTAAATAAATATTTTTAAATACTTTAAACGAATTATAAATATATTTATTATTATTATATGTCTAATTCTGAAGTATATTCTAAAGAAGTTATTGAACAACTAAAAGATAGTTGTGAAAAAATAAAAGAGATATTTAATACTGTACATACACAAAAAGCAAAACAAGAAGAATTTATTAAGAAAATATCAAATTTTGACAACGATTTTTCATCAATGTTATCTGACATGGGTGCAAATTTAAAAAAGTTTAATGCTATTATAGAAAATGTAAATAAAAATATTAAAAAAGCAGAAGATGACTATAATAAAAAAATAAAAGAAGAGGAAAATAAGAAAGAAAATGAAAACAAAAACAAAAAAATAGAAGAATTGAAAAATGAAACTAAATATCTTCAAGAATACTACAAACTAATGGAAGAACATAATAAAATATCTTTGGTTATAGAAGAACAAAAAATTAAAAAAAAAATTGCTACAAAAGACCTTGAGAAAAAATACGGAATTAATATAATCCAAAAAAAGAAACCTTCTTCAAAACCTACTAAAAATGTAGATACTGAAGAACATATCAGAAGGAGAAGTACACATAGTGCTCATCCTTTAGCAGCTGCTTTAAAAGCTAAATTTAAAGGGGCCAGAGGAGAAGATTAAATTTTAATAGATCTTCCTAATTTTTTACCTCCTTTTCCATCAGCTATAGTAACGCTTTTTATGTCACTGTCTACTGAAGCGCTAGTATCAGCTATAGAAAATCTATCCTCTCCATCAGAAACAACTGAAGAAGCTTGTTGAGTACTAACTGGTCTTTTCAAAGGATTAGGAACAGTAGGAACTTCCTGTATATCTGGGTGTGTTTGTTGAGCATTAAAATTTTGATTATTCATCATACCTTTAGTTTGACTCATAATATTTTTCATTAAACTACCTACATCAAAATTAGGTCCAGACATTTGAGGACCCCCTGGAGTATTAGGATTTTCAGGTCCTTTATTCATCCCTCCCATCATACCTTTCATCATATTAGGATTCATCATTCCTCTCATCATACCTTCTATTCCTCCTCCTCCTGAACTTTTAAAGAAACTACTTGTTAAATGGAACATAAATGCACTTCCTGCTAAACTAAACATTAATTCTAATTCAGGTGCCATTTCTCCTCTTCCTGAATACTTTTCAGCTAATCTTTCAAATATTTTATCATAATCCCCTATATTTTCCATTACAGATTCTGACCAACCATCTAATTTAATATTAAATGGATCAAATCTTCCATTCATATATTCCAAACCAGTTACAGCTGCCATAAGCATTTTCCTAGAGAATGCTACAGCTGACCTATCAGATAACATTTTATTTTGCATATCGTATTCTAATTTAACTTCTTCATAAGAAGATTCAGGACTGAACCTCTTAGAAAGTTTAACACCTTTTGTTTGATATTCGTAAAGTTTTAACAACATTTTTTGTTTTTCTTTATCCCTTTCCGAACTAGACATATGGGGGTATGAAGGAGAACTTGAAGGTTGAGTAAAAAAATTTTGTTTATTTTTCCTACTTCTCCTAGACACTCTTGAACCATTCGAACTTCTAGAACTAACGGAAGCACTATATTGACTACTTCTATCAGATTCTGATTCACTTTCGCTATATTCGCTTTCAGGTATTTCTGGTTGTTGTTGAGGTAAACTTTTACTGGTATTGGCTAGGTTAGCAAAATTAGAATAACTTTCAGTATCATTGTGTCTCTCTTTGTTTTTTTTTCTTCTAATTTTTTTTTTCCTTTTGTTTCTATTTTGTCTTTCTAAATCTACTGTACTATCACTATCTCCGCTATAATCTATACCTTGTAAAGCTTCAGGACTTGTTACTTGGACTGTTTTTTTTCTATTTGGTTTTACTACTTTAATATTATTACTCATTATTAATAACTAGTATTTTATACTTTTATAAGAAACGCAATGTTTAAGCACTTTAACGTTTACAAAAAGAAAATAAAATGATTTATTTAATTAAATATGAAACAAACATTTAATAGAAGATTTCCAAAAAAATATAATAATTGGTCTTATAATAATAATAGTAAAAAATTGCCTATATATAGTGCAGGTATTTTACCTTATGGTAAAGATGAAAAAGGAGATATTTATTTTCTTTTAGGGAAAGATAAACAATTATCATGGTCAGATTTTGGAGGAAGAGTAGAAATAAAAGATAATCAAAATAATAAAGAAACAGCAATCAGAGAATTTTATGAAGAGACATATAATTCAGTAATTGAAAAAAAATATTTAAGAGAAATTCTTTCGATTGAAAAAAATTATAATTTAATAACTAGTAAAACATTAAATGGTTCTCCATATTATATGTATATTATCGAGATAGAATTAGATGAAAATATGAGAAAAAATTTTATCAAAACACTAGATTATCTTAATTATATTAAAATAAATGATTACATTATAGAAAAAATAGATATACAATGGGTTAGTCTCCGTACTTTATTAGCTTGTATTGAAAGCGATCAAAATGAAATTGCATTTGGTTGGTTATTAAGGAAAGTATTTAAAAATACTCTCATAAATAACAAAGAACAATTTGTCAATATTTTTAAAGATTTAAATCACTCATGAAAAGGTCTAAATTTTCATAGTTTTTTAAAAAATTTTTTTTAATCCATTTATCTGTATTAATCCATTCCTCTAATAGTTGTCTCTTAGTTTTTTCTTCCTTACCAAAAAAATGAGAAATGTCTTTTACTTTAGGTTTGTTAATTATTTCTAATCCTAAGTATTTTAGATTAGATTTAGAAAATTTATGATATTTAAGTTGCCTAGACGTAGGTTTCCTAGCTACTATCTTTCCTGTTTTCTTTTGTAAACTATACCTCAAATAACTTATAGCTTGTAAATAACTATCTGCTAAATCATCTTTTTTTTTTGAAACATTATAAATTTCTTTGATAACTTTACATTCGTCTTTGATCATTTTTTTACAATAAATTATTGAAAGTTTTTTATTTTTTACGTATTGATTACAACCTGTAACTTCTACTTTAGGTCCTTCATAACATTGTAATTTATGTTTAGGGCTATATTCTAAAACTTTCATTTTTTTACATTTATCAACTACTCCCCTTAGTAAAAAATAAGATCTGATACATCCTCCTATAACTCTCATACTTGGATTAAATCTTGGTTGTTTTTCTATTAATACTATATCACTTTCTAAAAGAAAAGGTCTTTTATCTAATTCACATATTAAAGAAATCTGTTTATCTTTTCTTCCATGTTCATTTAAATTTATATTTTCCCAATTTAATATTTTTTCTTCTTCATTAATAATACAAAAAGCAAGATTTTTAATACCTACATCAAAAGATAATATTTTCATTAATTATAGTAAATTTTTTGTATATAACCAAGAAACGCATTTTGCGTCATTTAAAATTGTTTTTTTATATTGTTTATTTTTATAATGGGTAATTCTCAAAATAAACATAACACTTCTTTGATTAGAATTTCTAAATTTGGTTGGAAACCTGATCTCCCAGACAATAGAGATCATGTAGTAGATTTCCCTGAACATGTTATCGATAAAATAGAACATAAAATAAATATTGGTAAATATTTTAAAACATATTATGATGAGAAAAACACAGGAATGAATACTTCTTGTACAGTAGCATCTGCTATTAATTTTGAAGTAGAAAGAATTTCTGGTAATAAATTTATATCTTCACCATCATTTTTATATTACACTACAAGATATTTAGAAGGAAAAGAAAATCATGATTCATGCGTAGGTATAAGAGATTCTATTAATTGTTTAAATAAAATAGGAATTTGTACAGAAGAATTATTCCCATCTAGTAATAAAATAAATTATCCACCAAATACAGAAGAATATAATCAAGCTAAAGAATGTAAAGGATTTATTTATAAAATTATTAAACCTAATCTTGAACAAATTAAAGCATGTATTACTTTGAGAAGACCTATTCTATTCGGATATTCAGTACCTAAACAATATGATGATCCTAATTGGAATACTGAACTTGAACCTTTAATGCCTCCAAAAACAAAGGGTAAATTATTAGGAGGAAGAACTGGGTTAATTATAGGTTACAATGATGAAAGAAAAATATTAAAAATTATGGATACTAGAGGTAAAAATTGGGGGAACGATGGTAATTTTAATATGCATTATAGTATGGTTGAAAAAGGATTGTGTATTAATTTTTGTACAATTGAAAAAAAATTAGATAATACAAGTATTTCACAATTAGAAAAACCAAAGTATTCTGAAGTAGTTAAAAAAAAGAAAAGAAAGAAAAGAAAGAATAGACAGAAAAAATCCTTAGGTGAAGAAAGTGTTGAAAGTCTCAGTGAATATGAATCTGATTATGAACATATTGAAGACATTAAAGAAGATAAACCTCCTAGTCAATCAGAAATAGATAAACAAGTTGAAGAAATTTTAGGTGAAGAATTTCCAGAAATGAGTGATAATGAATCTAATTATAAAGAAATCAATATTTCAACTAGAAAAAAAAGGAGGAGAAGGAGAAAAAAGAAAAAGAAAAAGAAAGAAGAAGAAGAAGAAAATGAAACTTTAAAAGACTTCGCATTTAGAATTGAAAAATAATATTTATAATAAGTAAGTAATGAATCACACTGAACTGGTACTCTGTATATTTTTATTAATAATAATTATACTTTGTTGTTCTTCCAGAAAAGAAAATTTTACAACAAAAAGAAAAAAAATATCAAATATCAATTATTATAAAGGATATCCCGATAAAGGAATGTATATTAAAGATCTTAATAAAGTAGAAAAATTTTGTAAAAAACATATTTTAAAAAATAAAAGGGTTACTAATAGAGCTATTGTTTTTGATTTTGACGATACACTTTTTTACACAAGACCATATAATCCTTTTGAAATAAAAGTAATAAAATATACAAAAAAAAATGAACCAATATTTTATTTACCACCTATAGAACAAATGTGTAATGTTCTTAAATTAGCTAAAGCTAATGGTTATATTATTATTATTATAACAGCTAGACCACCAAGTAGCGAGAAAGCAACAATAGCTAATATGAATGCATATAAAATACCTTTTGACCTTATTTATTGCGATAAATATAAAGGTTCAAATATTAAATTTAAACCACAATTAAGAAAAAAATTAAGTAAAAAGTGTAATATAGTTATGACTATAGGAGACCAATGGTGGGATGTAGAAGAACCAGGTAAAAATTGCTTAGGTATAAAATTACCTACGCCTAAGAATAAAAGTGTATATATTGTACAAGAATAATTCCAGAAAAAAAAATGTTTTGTTATTTTTAAGATGAGTAGTTTTAACGTTAATAGTATCGTAAAAATAAAAAAACATAAAGATGAAAGAAAAAAAAAAATTATTAAACAAATAATGAAAAAAATAAGGAAAAAAATTGAATTTTATGCAGTGCAAGATAAAGAATTTTGTACATTTGAAATACCAAATATAATGTTTGGGTTTCCCTTATATGATTCAAATAAAATAGCTTTAAAACTTTGTAAAATACTTGTTAAAAAAGGTTTTAAATCAAACATTATTAGCAGCGGTATTATTTTTATTGATTGGAGACAAGAAATGAAAGAAGATAGCAGCAGTAGTAGCGAAGATGAAATAGAAAATATAGAACAATTAGACCAAAAATATAGTCATTTAGCTAAAGGTAATGACAAACAAACAGAAGTATTTGAAGATTTAAAAAGAACAGCTAATAAATATAAAAATTCTTAAAATTTTTCATGTTTTAAAGCAATAGTAACTTCTTCATTAACAGTGTTTGACAAAACTCCTTTAATTCTTTTACTAATCATCGGAAATGGAATATTTATAATTATTCTATCTCCTGTGTTTATATATTTTTTAAATTCTTGATATAATTTTTTAATAGGTTCGTATTTTGGATTTAATTCAAATTTAGTTAATTCTTTTATTAATTCTTTTACTTTTTCTTTCCTATTTTCTAAGGTTCTGTATTCAATTGTTTTAATTCTTTTAATTCCTTTTTTTTTCTTATTTGACATAATAATAAATAAAAATTTAATTAATTAAATAAAAATACGAAAAAAAAATATTTTAACTATTTAGATATGCCAGCTCCACTTAACGTCGCATTTAATAATCAATATAATGACGTTATTCAAAATAGAGCTGTTAAAATTCCAACTTATTCAGAACAAGTTGCAAAAAGTAATGAATACAAAAATAATATGATTGATATGATGAATAAATCAAATACTAATTCAAATAGTACACCAAGATTTCCGTGGCCAGTAAATTGTAAAAATTATTATATAAATAGACCTCATCAAAATAATCAAGAACAAAAACCATTTTACATTAACAGAAAAGAATATTTTGGAAATTCTGGTCCTATTATAAATAATTTAATGAATAAGTTTATAAAAGATAAACAAAGACTTAAAATAATTCAAGAATGTCTTTGTTATTTTATAACTTTTATTATATGTGTTTTAATAATTTTACTTATCATGTTAATAGCTTTCTAATTCAACTATTGTATTTTTAGTATATAATATATTAGGTTTCATAATTATATAAAATTTTTCGCTCTGAATATTTCTAAATTCTTCTATTGTCATATTTCCTCCGAAAACTTTTAATACTGAAATGTCTGGATTTGATTTAATCAAAAAAGATTCTCCTGTTAGGTCTTTAAAATATTTTTGGATTAATATATTATATTTTCCTTGATATCTTCTTGAAGAATAAGCTTTTACACAACCCCAACTACAAAAATTACCACAAACTTTATATCTATTTTTATAAAAATTAGTAGGTAAAAATAAAGGTTGTTTATCAAAAGAATGAGAACAATACCAACACCATAAATCAGTTTTATCAGGAATACTTTTACCAGGGCTATTTATACTATCATAGTGCTTCATTATTCCTATAAAATTGATATTTTTATTAATATTCTTGTTGAATTTTTTTATTTTTTTTTTCACTGTTATTTCTTCTTCTTCATCAGATTCTTCTTCTGAATCTGAAAAATTTAAAGAACAAACTTGTTTTTTTTCTGTTTGTATAGTAGATATTACATTACTTTTATCATGTAATTTTCTTTGAATTTCTTTAGGATCTTCTTTTTTAGCATTCTGAACAATAATAGAAAGATTACCAAATGATATTTTTTGAGAAGGAAGGTCTTTATCAAAATTTTCATTACACTCTGAGAAATTTATTTTATTATCAACAATATCTATACTCTCACCAATTTTTGAATAACCTGTTATTTTATGTAATGCATCTATATCACATTTTTTCTTTCTTCCTCTCTTTTTTTTAACTTTTGGTACTATAATATCAGGTTTTGGCTTTGGTTTACGACCTCTTTTTTTTTTAACTTTTGGGACTATAATATCAGGCTTTGGTTTTGGTTTACGACCTCTTTTTTTTTTAACAGGTTCAGACATTGATTATTTTATGGATATTTCTTTAAATAAAGTTTATTACTTAAAAAAATATGTTCAGTATTATTATCATGTATATTTTCGCAGCAGTAAGTAGCTTTTTTATTTATCAAATGTTATCTAAGACGTATAAGGATTGTATTAAACAATTTGTATTAGATACTTTTCATCTTCCAGAAGAAAAAAAATTAGAAATAAGGAAACCAGAAAACAATGAAATAGAAAATGTTTTTATTATCAAAAAAAATGATTCATTTAATATTACCAACAAATACAATAACATCAAAGAATATTTAGGAGAAGAAAATGTTAATGTCAAAAAATTAGACAAGGAAGGAGATTATGTTCAAATTAATTATTGGATGAATAATGAAATTTATTCAGTAATGTACGCTGACAAAATTGTATTCCCAGTTTATACATCAGAAGAAATTGAAAAACATCCAGCAACTGAAAAAAAAATTAAAACAAGTTATTTGAAATTAAAAGAAAATAAAGACAAACAAGAAGATTGTAAAGATATTATCATGAGTTATAGTGGTCCTAAACATAATTTCTATACAGATAAAGAAAATATTAAAGATACTTTAATTAAAGATGTATTTGTTGAATACCCAGAAGATAAATACAGCAACCTTTATATTATTGATCAATTTGATAAAGAACATATTATCGATTATAAAGAAAACGAAAAAATATTATGGAACACATCTTTTTCATTGTCCAGTTTAGTTTTTAACACTAAGTAAAATCGTTTAAAAAAATAAATACTTATAATTTAATATTTCAATGAGTCAATACAATATATATTTTAAAACCGTACAGAGTTCAGCTATAAGAACTCTTATAGAAGCACTAAAAGAAGTGTTAAATGATGTTAATATGACATTTCACGAAAATGGAATTAAAATTATGGCAATGGATGGTACTAAAGTAGCATTAGTACATCTTAAACTAGTTTCCGAAAGTTTTGAAGAATGGATTTGTGAAAGAACTCAACAAATTGGAGTGAACATGTTAAGTCTTTTTAAATTATTAAAAACTATAGGGAGTAACGATACTCTTTGTATGTTTATTAAAAAATCAGACCCTAACCGTTTAGGAATTCAAATAGACAATAAAGATAAAGGAATGCAGATTGTTTCTTACCTTAATCTGCTAGACATTAATGAAGATGTTATTCAAATTCCTGACGTAGAATTTGACAGTGTTATCACAATGCAAAGTAATGATTTCCAAAAATTATGTAGAGATATGTTACCACTCCATAATATATTAAAAATAACAAGTACTAATGGAGAATTTGTTCTTTCTGTTAAAGGAGATTTTGCAGAACAAAGTGTTAAAATAGGAGAAACAGTGAATGGTCTAACTTTTTCAAAACAAATGGAAGCCGATAAGGTAGTACAAGGAGAATTTGATTTGAAATATATTAATCTTTTTACAAAATCTACAAATCTTTGTAGTACGATAGAAATTTTTATTAGACAAGACTATCCCCTTATATTACTTTATTCAGTGGCTAATTTAGGTTCTCTTAAATTTTGCTTAGCTCCTAAAACAGAAGATTAAACTTCCATAGCTATAATAAAAAATATTTAAAGAATATTTGTTACTATAACTAGTATGCCTGAAGGACCAGAAGTTAAACATGTCGTAGACCAACTTAATAAATATGTTACAGATAATATTTGTATCATCGAAAATATAAAAATCCATAGCGGAAGGTATTCAAGACATGGGGTACCTGAGGGATTTGATAAAATTAAATTTCCATGTTTACTTAAAAGTGTACACTGTAAAGGTAAATTTATTTGGTTTCAATTTGATAATTTTACAATGTGGAACACTTTAGGTATGTCAGGTCAATGGGGATTTATTAAAGAAAAACATAGCCATCAAGAATTTATTGTTAAAGGAGGTAGAAATTTTTTCTTTACAGACACTAGATGTTTTGGAACTTTAAAGTTTTGTTTCTCTAATGAAGAATTACAAAAAAAATTAGACAAAATTGGTCCCAGTTGGTTAGAAAATTTTGAAGTAGAAGATTTTTTTCATATATTCAGAAAAAAAAATCAAAAAATGAATGTATGTAAATTTCTTATGAATCAAAGATACACTTCAGGTATAGGAAATTACTTACTTTCAGAAATTTTATACTCTGCAGAAATAAATCCTTGGTTAACCCTTGGAGAAGTGTCTAATTCTGATATTATAAAAATATACGAACATGGATGTAAAATAATAATGACAAGTTATCTTTCAAATGGAGTTTCTGTGAGAACATATAAAGGTATTTATGAAGACAAAGGGGAATATACTTTTAATTTAAAAGCTTATGCTCAAACAAATAACCCTAGGATTGTGTCAGAAAATGGTCCACATAAAAGAACAATATGGTGGGATCCCAATAGACAAAAATGAAGAAAGCGTATAAAATATCTTTTTTTTTTCAAATTATATAATCATAAGATGAATAATCCACATTATGGTAATATGTATACTAATTCAGAATGTAAATCAGAATACTGTGATGGTTACGGAACAGATATCATAACTGATACGAGAAGAGGTTGTGTAGTTTGTACTTTATGTGGTGAAATTCAAATATTGAGAATGGCCGTCGAAAAAGACTGGAATAATTATTCAAATGATCAAGGTGTTTTTAAAGATAAATCAAGAGTAGGTTGGACTGATCCTAATAATCCTTTTGATACTGGAGGTAGTAATGCCATTGTTATTACACTTAAAAGTGGTAAAAATAAAATAATACACAAAACTAATTTTAATAGCAAACAAAGAGCTTTTTGGAATGTTTCAAAAATGTTAATGGACCTTGCTCAAAGAAAAGGTATTAATGATAATGTAATAAATAATACTAGGAGAATTTGGGGAGAAGTTATGAAATCTAAAAAAACTAATAGAGGGGGAGTTAGAAAAGGAATAATTGCATGTTGTCTTAGAAAATCTTTCGAAGTTTGTAACAATTCACGAACGAGGGAAGAAATAGCTAATTTAATGGATATACCTTTAAATGATATAACAAAAGGAGAACCTATTTTTAGAGACTTACTATTAGAAACTAAATATAAACATCTTTTAGATAATAAAAAAGAAACAGAAAATGTATTTTTCAGATACCTTTCTCTTTTAGAATTACCATTGTTATTTTCTAAGAGATGTTATGAAATTCAAAATAAATTAGAAGAAGAATTAGAAGAAGTTGCTCCAAAATCAGCAATAGCTGGTATTCTTACATATGTAATAAAACATGAAAAAAAATTAAAAGTACCTTCTAAAAAAAAAATTGCAGAAACTATCAAAATTTGTAATCCAACACTCAATAAAGTGTTAAAGATTATTAAGAATAACTTATGATTTTTTTTTACCAAAAGCCTGTACAGGTATAGGTCTATTACTATTATAAAATGGTTTAATAAGTCTAAATATTTTATAAACAGATGGAGTACTCTTTGATCTTGTTTTTTCAACTTTTTTAATTTTTTCTTCTTTATAATCTTTATATTTAAAAAACAATCCAAAAAGTGTACTTTTTAAAAGTACTTCATCTGTTGTACATAAATAATCTTCAGGTAAAGAAGAAATTGAAGATACATAGTCATCAAATTCAGTCATATGTAGAACGTCTTCTTTTTTATTTTTTATAATAAAATTTTCAATTTCTTTTTCGACCTTTTGTCTTATTTGCATATTATTCATTTATAATAATAACTTATATTTTATTCGTATTTTTTTTTTTAAATTAAAATAAGCTTATTATAAATGAATAAAAAATGGAATAATTATGAAGAAGAAAAAAAAAGAAGACAAAAAATATTTAAAATAGCATTAACAGAAGCTTTTAATATAGTTAAAGAAGCTGTTTGTTTACCTAAGGAAAATCTTAAAAAAATATGGAAAGAAAATTTAGAAGATAGAAAAATAAATTGGTTTCATGATCTTAAAAATGAATCAGATGATATTGTAAATTTAGGAAAAAATACACAAACTCCTATTACTTTCTGTAAAAAAAAACAAAGATTGAGAAATATATATTTCAGATGTAGTAGATTTTTTCAAGATCAAGATTTTTTAAATTCTTGTTCAGAATATTTTAAACAATTTGGTCTAAAAATAAATATTTCACCTGATAATATAATAAAAGGAAAATGGTGGGTTAATATAGAAGAAATAAATTTAAATAGTTGTACTTTATAATTTTTTTCTTGTATTATAATAAGAATGTTCTTTTGGTTAATAGTATCATTTGCTTCATTAATAATAGGAGTAGTATTAATGTTAAGAGGAGTAAAGAAATTATTAGGAGAAATAACTTTTAAAAATCCAAGATTAGAAGCTCCATCACCAGAAGCAATGGCAGCAGGTAATATTCTACCTGTACCAAAAATAGATGTTGGGTTTGAAGTATTAGATGATGCAGCTTTAGTTGAGGTTAAAGATGATATTCTAAGCTTATTAAGATTAAGTAAATGTAGAATACGTGTTATAAGTAGTATAATATCTATAATAACAGTAGTATTAAGTACCATAATAATAATAACCCAGATTAGGGGAATAGTTAAAAGAGCTAGTTTTAAAGCTAAACATGCTAGATTGGTTAATAACCCAAGATTCTCAGTTTTTACTTTTGAAAAAATAATTACAATAGTAATATGTTTCATTAATTTTATATTAGCTTATAATAATACAAAATATTATGCTGATGATATTCAAAAACAAGATGATTGTTCTTCTGGAAGTGAAGCAGTAAATGAAAATTTTGATGTTATTAAAACAAATGTAATAGTTATATTAGTAGGTCTTGCTGTTTTTTTATTATTAGGTGTTTGTAAATTCCCCATAGTAGGAGATATTATAGGAGCCTTTACAGGATTTTGTATTTTTTAAGATTTCTAAAACGTTATTGTTTTTATAAATATTATATAAACAATAATTTTTTATTTATTTATTCAGTATAAGACATTAATTTTGATACTATATTATCCATAGGAGTATCAGCTCCTACTGGGACTGGTCCTTGAGATGCTACTTTTTCACAAGTTTCGAAAAAATCTTTTCCACCATCCTGTTCCCCAGATATTCTTAAACATATTTTTTTAATCTGTTCATCTGTTACTTGTTTGTCATTATCTGATAAAATTTGAGAAACTTTACCTTTAATTTTTAAAATTAGACCTTTATTCATCAACATTCCTCTAATTTTACCAATTAATTCTTTTTTCGAATGTGGAAAAGATTTATGGTAACTATCATATAAATTTTTTGGAGTAAATGGTTTATTATTCTTAATTATGTTTTGTATAGTATATTTATTATTAGACGTATATAATCCTTGAGCTTTCATCAAATCTTCTACTATTGCTTCCACTTTAGAATCATAATTAACTGCTGTTTTTTGAAAATGTTCTATTTTTGGTTCTACTGTTTTATTTCTTTGTTTGAAAAATAACCATTTTTTTTGGTAACAACAAAAAGTACCAATTAATAAAATTGACACAACTATTCCAACAATCATAATAGTTTTATTATCTGTACCTTCAGTTGGTACTATGAATTCTCCATCTGACATTATACAAACAATATTTATTTTAATTTTAAAATATAGCCGAGTAATATAAAAAAAAGAATTCTTTATTATTAGAATGTGTGATATAATTTTTACACACAGAGCTTCTGGTAGAAAAGTAAGAAATCACTTTTATTGGGATAAAGTTACTTGGAAAAAATGTAGTTGTGGATTGTATCATAGTAATAGAGAAATACCTTCTGAATTTTGGAAAAGGAAATGGAAAAAGAAAAAAAAGAGAGAAAAAGTTGGTATTATGATTGTTAAAAATGATTATATATGGGTTACACAATCTTATAATAAATGTTTTGGATTTCCTAAAGGTGAAAAAGAAAAGGGAGAATCTGATAAAGATACTTGTATTAGAGAATTTAAAGAAGAAACAGGAAGTATAATTAATGAAAATTTTTTAAAAGATTCTCAAAAAATATCTATAAAAGTAAGAGATATAAAATATACCTTTTTTGTATTATTTGTTAAAAATGATTTTACTATTAATACAAAACCAGAAGATGATGTTGAAATAACAAGTTTTGGTTGGAAAAAAATAAATGAAATTTATAATTTACATCTTTCTAAAGCTATTAAAAAAACGTTAAAAGTATTTTTTAATACACTATATTTAAAAACAAATGATTTTAATAATAAATGAGTTCGGAAGAAATTGAAAAAGAAGAAGTTGAAAAAGAAGAAGTTGAAAAAGAAGAAGAAATTATTAAAAAAGTTGTTAAAAAAGTTGTTAAAAAAGTAAGCAAAAAACAAAATTATAGAAACATGAAAAAAAGAAAAAAAAGAAAAAAGAAAGATAATGTTGACTTATACGATTATTTACCTTATGAAAAATAATATTGAATATTAGTAATGGGAAATACACCAACTCATCCAAAATTATTTGAAGTAGATGAAGAAATTAGAATTTTAAAAGATGCTGTTAATGATGCAAAAATAAGAAAAGAGCAAATTTACCAAAAATTATTAATTGAACATCCTGTTTTTGCTGAAAAAGTAAATCAAAGTTATTACAGTTGGGTTATAGAATGGATTTTTGGAGAATAATATTTAATAGTTAATATTCCAAAACTATTATCTTTAATATAAGTATATGAAATACTTTTTTACATATAAAACGATGATGTTTTGGATAATATTTTTATTAGCTGCAGTCACATTAAGTTTTTTTTATATGGGAGAAAAAGCAGATACTTACAATCCTTGTAAAGATCCAGAAAAAAATATTAATGATAATTTACAACAATCAATAGATAGTTCTAAAAAATTCTTTGAAATTGGTAAATTTATACCAATTGGTATAACATTGTTTATTTTATTATTTCTAATTATAGGACATGTATTGGATTCTAAAGATGATTATAGAGAAAATGCACCAATTTGGGTAAGTCTTAATTTATCACTAATATTCATATTGATTATGGTTACAATTATAGGAATAAGTCATGTTCAAAATTTACTTAAAATAAGACATTATCAATGTGGAAGTTCAAATGATGAACAGACTAAGGTATTAAAAACAACTGTTAAGTCATGTATAGTATCTATTGGTTGTATCATTGGAAGTTATATAGGTCTATTAATTAATAATTGGGTAAAATATGACGTTGATTCAAAATTACAAACTTTTGTCATTATACTATCTGGTATTTTAATGATAGGAGGTTTAGCTGGGGGGAATATGCTTGTTGATAATCTTAATACTAAGATATTAGGAAAAAATGAATGTGGACTATTTTCAGAGGAAATTAAAGCATTAGGAACAATAGGAGGGGCAATAGACCCATTTAAATTTTTAGGGTTGAATGATACTTTTGGTAGTTTGTTACCTAAAGGGGTATCATTCAAAGAAAAGATAAATACAGATTTTAATAAAGGACAAACTCCAATCCCAATAGAAGTTTCTGTTGTAAATGGTAAATATGAACCAGAAGAAAGTGTCACTATTAAAGTAAAAGTAGATCAAGAAATACCACTAGAAGCTGAAGTACCTGCTATGAAACTTGTGTTGCCTAATAATTTCATGATCCAAACAGATATTCAAAATTTGATTACACCTATTTACGATGCTACTAAGAAAGTAATTAATAAACAAGAGGAAATACTATTCACAGGTGTTCGTTTACCAAAAAGTTTAGGTAAGACTGATAATATTTCAGTTCTAATAGGTGATAATAAAGGAGGCAAGTTTATTGAAAAAAAATCTTCAAGAAATCATTTCTTTATTATTCAAAAGAAAAATAGTGTTTTTGTAAACAATATTTTAGCAGACGGTGAAACAAATCAAATTTATAAATACACACCTGAATTCCAATTCGAGTCAGAATCAACTCCAGATACTCAAGCTGGTAATACAGGTAATGTCGTAGGTATTGTTAATGGTGTATTAAGTCTTGATGCTACTAAAAATATACCTTCTCATTTTGATTTAGTTTCTACTATTACTACATCTGGTGCTACTTTTGCTGCAGGTGATTTAGTTTTATTAAAACACCAAACTAATACACCTGAAAATGGTATTTATAAAGTAACACAATTATATGTTGATGAAAGTAACCTAGGGAAATTAGAAAAACAAGATATTACAATTAATCCTTCCAAATTTGATTTTAGTAATGCTAATTTATTGAATAATAAGATTTTTGATAGTTCTAAAGAAGGAATAGCTTTTTTCGAAGGAGTCACTAATGATATAAACATCCAAGGATTTGATTCAACCTTAGAAAGAGTTGATATTGAAAAATTAAAAAAACAAAAAGAAGCATTAGTTACACTTTTTATGAACACATATGGTTCAGACTCATACATAGAA
>CERI01054114.1_pt1 | contig 19773 bp, 18 predicted proteins | sample 350261 | NCBI WGS metagenome assembly CERI01 (sample SAMEA2620979, study PRJEB7988) | marine metagenome | isolation source: saline water (ENVO:00002010), including
TGTCAAGGTGGCGCTCTAACCAAGCTGAGCTACGCGCCTGTAAGATTAGGTAAATTAACATGTCATTCATTTATAGACAAGAAAACCATTAAGATTTTACTTTAGGAAACATTAAATATTTTTCTTGTAACTCATTAATTTGATCTCTTATTTTTGCAGCTTGTTCAAACTCTAAATTCTTAGCATGATTATACATTTCTTTTTCAAGCTGCGAGATTATAGTTGTGACATTATCACCATTTACTTTTGTTAGCTTTTTCTTATTGTTACTAACTAGTTGTAGTTTATCAAGTGATTCGTTCTCAATATAAGTATCCTCATCCAATGCTTGTCGAATATCTTTTGTAATGCTTACAGGTTTAATATTATTTTCTGTATTGTATTGTACTTGAATCTCTCTTCTTCTACTTGTCTCTTCAATAGCTCTATTCATAGAGCCAGTTATAACATCACCGTATAAAATACATCTTCCTCTGATATTTCTTGCAGCTCTTCCAATAGTTTGTATTAATGACCTATCAGAGCGTAAGAAGCCTTCTTTATCAGCATCAAATATACATACAAGTTCAACTTCTGGTATGTCTAAACCCTCTCTTAAAAGATTTATACCGACTAATACATCAAACTCCCCTTTTCTCAAATCTCTAATAATTTCTACACGCTCCACAGTATCAATATCAGAATGAAGGTATTTTACTTTAATATTATGTTCTTGAAGATACTCAGATAAGTTTTCAGACATTTTTTTTGTTAATGTAGTTATAAGAACACGATTGCCATTATTTGTAACTTTGTGAATTTCTGATAACACATCTTCAACCTGACTAGATGATGGCCTAACTTCAATTTTAGGATCTATTAAACCTGTAGGTCGAATTACTTGTTCAATAATCGCATTTGACTGATCAATCTCATAAGGACCTGGTGTTGCCGAAACAAAAATAGTTTGAAAATTATAAGCTTCAAATTCATCAAATTTCAAAGGTCTATTATCCATTGCAGACGGTAAACGGAAACCATAATCAACAAGTGTTTGTTTTCTAGACTGGTCTCCTCGATACATACCTCCTAACTGAGGTACACCTACATGGCTTTCATCAATAATTACAAGACCATCTTTTGGCATGTAATCAAGTAAGCAAGGTGGTGGGTCTCCAGGATTTCTTCCAGATAAATATCTAGAGTAGTTTTCTATACCAGAGCAATATCCCATTTCTTTCATCATTTCTAAATCATAATTAGTTCTCTCTCTTATCCTTTGTTCTTCAATAAGTTTCGAGTTATCAGAGAAAAATTTAATTCGTTCTTTAAGCTCTTTTCTAATTTTTATCATAGCATCATCAATTTTATGTTGTGGTGTTACATAATGCGTTTTTGGATAAATTGTTATCCTGTTAAGTTGTTTAACAATATCTCCAGTTAACGGATCAAATAAAAATATATTCTCTATTTCATCACCAAATAAATCAATTCTGACTGCATGCTTTTCTGAATCACCAGGAAATATATCTATAATTTGCCCTTTTACTTGATAGGTCCCTCGTCTGAGTTCAATATCATTTCTGATATATTGCAACTCTGTTAGTTTTCTCAATATATCTCTTTGATGTATTACATCGCCTTTAACAACATGAAGTATCATTTTAAAATATGTTTCAGGATCTCCTAATCCATAAATTGCAGATACAGTGCCTACAACAATTGCATCTTTTCGTTCTGTCAAAGATTTTGTTGCTGAAAGTCTCATTTGTTCAATATGTTCATTTAAAGACGCATCCTTTTCAATAAAAGTATCAGAAACAGGCACATATGCTTCTGGCTGATAATAATCATAGTAAGATACAAAATACTCAACTGAATTATTTGGAAAAAACTCTCTCATCTCTGCATAAAGTTGTGCTGCTAGAGTTTTATTAGGTGCTAATACTAATGATGTTTTATTTGTTTTCTCTATTAAGTTTGCAATAGTATATGTTTTACCTGAACCGGTTACACCCAAAAGAGTTTGATGTTTAAAATTATTATTAATTCCATCAACTAATGCTTTTATGGCTTTAGGCTGGTCTCCGCTTGGCTTCATCCTTGATTCAATAACTAGTCTTTTCACAATAATCTTTTAGCTCTCTTACTTAATTAACCCTTTCATGATATCATAGCCTTTTTACAGGAACTCTATTGAAATTATCAAAACGAATAAATTTAATTCAGCCATCATCAACAATGGCTCTTACTTCAAAAGCTAATGACCTTCGTCAAAAAGGTGAAGATATAATTGTTCTCACAGTTGGAGAACCTGATTTTGATACTCCAGAATATATTAAAGAATCGGCTAAAAAAGCTATCGATAATGGACTAACTAAATATACGGCGGTAGATGGTACATTAGAACTTAAAAAAGCTGTAATTGAAAAGTTTAAAAATGAAAATAATCTTAATTATAATCTTGATGAAATTATTGTTTCAGCTGGCTGTAAACAATCTATCTTCAACTTCTTACAAGTGATAATTGATGATGGAGATGAGGTCATAATACCTCAACCATATTGGGTATCTTATGCAGACATGGTTAAATATTCAGGCGGCATTCCAATAATGCTAGAAACTAATTACAACAATAATTTCGATATTGATATAAATAAATTTGAATCTCTAATCACTGATAAAACGAAACTTTTTATGATAAATAGTCCTAATAATCCAAGTGGGAAATATTATGACTCAGAATTATTAAAAAAATTATCTCAAATTCTTATTAAGAATCAAAATATATTTGTATCGTCTGATGATATTTATGAACATATACATTGGCATAATGAAAACTTTCATAATATTTTAAATGTATGTCCCGAACTGAAAGAGCGTACAATAATACTCAATGGAGTTTCGAAAGCATACTCAATGACGGGTTGGAGGATAGGGTATGCAGCTGGAAATAAAAATATAATAAAAAAAATGAAAACTCTTCAATCTCAAAGCACATCATGCGCAAGTTCAGTTTCTCAAGCTGCGGCATGTACTGCATTAAGCAATCAATGCGACGAAATGTCAATGATGAAAAATGAGTACAAAAAAAGACATGACTACGTCGTCTCTGAATTAAATAAAATGGATGGCGTTGAATGCAAACCAACCGATGGTACATTTTATGTATTTCCATCATTTAAAGATTATATAAATAAAAGCAAAACAATTTCAAATGATACAGAACTAGCATTATATATACTTGAAAAATCAAAAGTTGCTGTTGTTCCAGGAAGTGCTTTCGGAATAGAAAACCACATAAGACTATCAGTTGCTATAGATTTAGATTCTCTAAAAGATGCAATGAAAAGATTGCAGGATACTTTATAGTTTAGCAGCTCTTTTTCTTTCGTGAGGATCAAGATGTTTCTTTCTTAACCTTAAGGTTGCTGGAGTAACCTCTAGAACTTCATCATCATTAATGTATGACATCATCTGTTCGAGTGACATTTTCCTTGGCGGCACAAGTTTTACAGCTTCATCAGTACCAGATGCTCTAACGTTAGTTAGCTGTTTTCCTTTTAAGATATTAATTTCAAGATCATTCGGACGATTGTGTTCTCCAACTATCATACCTTGATAGACTTTAGTCTGTGGCTCTATGAACATAATGCCTCGATCTTGAAGATTAAATATCGCATATGCTACTGAATTACCAGTTGAATTTGCAATTAGCACACCATTTCGCCTTGATGCTATATCACCTCTGTATTCTTTATAAGAATCAAATAATCTATTTATGACTCCAGTACCTCTTGTCTCTGTTAAAAATTGACTTTGATAACCAATTAATGACCTTGATGGACATTTAAAAATAAGACGTGTTTTTCCAGAAACATTTGTCATGTCTAACATTGATGCTTTTCTTTTATTCATACTATCTATAACAGTGCTAGAGTAATCATCATCAACGTCAATAATCACCTCTTCTATAGGTTCAAGTTTTTTTTCTTGATCATCTATTTTATATACTACTTTAGGTCGAGAGACGGTAAGTTCAAAACCTTCTCTTCTCATTGTTTCAACAAGAACGCCAAGCTGCAGCTCTCCTCTTCCTCCAATTTCAAAAGAATCTTTTTGATCATTTTCATTAAAAGAAATTGCTACATTACACTCTGCTTCAGATAATAACCTCTCTCTAATTAAAGTTGATGTAACTTTTTTACCCTCGAGACCTGAAATAGGTGAATCATTAACGGTTATTGTAATTGACATTGTAGGTGGATCTATAGGTGTTGATTGAATTGGACTATCATTCAGTTCATTGCAGATAGTATCAGAAACTGATGCTTCTGCTAATCCTGCAATACAAATTATGTCACCTGCATTAACTTCATCAACTGCTATGCGTTCTGTGCCTTCATATTTAAATAACTTTGTTAATCTTCCACTTTCTACTTTGTCTCCATCGAGATTTATGGCTTTAACATTATCGTTAACTTTTGCTACTCCTTGTTCTACTCTTCCGACTAGACATCTCCCCAAATATTTATCTGAATCAAGGAGAGTAGCTAACATAGCAAATGGTTTGTTATTATCAACACTAGGCTTTTCTACATAACTAATTACTAAGTCTAATAAATCATGTAAATTATCTTTTTTTTGCTCTAAATTAGCTGTACACCATCCGTCTCTGCCAGATGCATATAAAATTGGGAAATCTAATTGGTCGTCACTAGCGTCTAGTGATATAAACAAATCAAAGACATCATCGATAACCTTGTCTGCTCTACTATCAGATTTATCTATTTTATTAACAACAACAATAGGTTTTAATCCTTGTTTCAATGCTTTAGACAGAACAAATTTAGTTTGTGGCATAGCGCCCTCTGCAGCATCTACTAAAAGTATTACACCATCAGTCATACTTAAGACCCGCTCTACTTCACCACCAAAATCTGCATGACCAGGAGTGTCTATGATGTTTATACGTGTATCATTCCATAAAACTGAAGTAGGTTTAGCAAGAATAGTTATACCTCTCTCTTTTTCAAGATCTCCCGAATCCATCACACGTTCAGTAACGAGCTTATTATCTCTGAAAATCCCTGCCTGCATCATAATTGAATCTATTAAGGTGGTCTTGCCGTGATCGACGTGAGCAATAATAGCAATATTTCGAATTTGTTCCATCTATATCAGTTGTGTAAAAATATTTTTGTGCACTATACTACACAATGTCTATTAAATCTTAAAAAGATGATTTTAATTTAGAATTCTACTCCTCGGGACGGACTCGAACCGCCGACCTGGTGATTAACAGTCACTCGCTCTACCAACTGAGCTACCGAGGAATACTGACAAGATATTAATAAAAAAGCATCTAATCTGCAATCATTTATTTTATAGAGATTGTTGTTAGAGTTAAAATCTAAAGTATTAGTTAGATATAGTGTTACATTTTAGCATTAATACTATTATCAAGCACAAGAAAGTTTTTGTATGTCCAGTTTTTAAAGAAATGTCTTTTAATGTTTCATATGCTAAAATTGCACAAAATGACATACGTAATAACAGAAAATTGTATTAAATGTAAATATACTGATTGCGTTGAAGTATGTCCCGTAGACTGTTTTCATGAAGGACCTAATTTTTTAGTTATAAACCCTGAAGAATGTATCGATTGTAGTCTATGTGAACCTGAATGTCCTATAAATGCAATAGTATCTGAAGATGATCTAAAAGAAGAAGATAAAAAGTTTTTAGAAATAAATACAAGATTATCAAAGAGTTGGCCGCTTATTACTGAAATAAAAGAAGCTCCAAAAGATGCGAAAGATTGGGAAAATAAACCTGGAAAACTCGATCTATTAGAGGAGTAATCCTTACATCTGATCAGTACTATTAAAAATCTGAGGTGTATAATCCTCGAATCTTGTGCACTGCGATCGAAAAGTTAGTTTCGCTGTACCAGTAGGTCCATTTCGATGTTTTGCTATGTTAATTTCAGCAATATTTTTATCTTCAGAATTAGGGTTATATACATCATCTCTATATATAAACATGACAACATCAGCATCTTGCTCAATAGAGCCTGACTCTCTTAAATCAGAGAGAAATGGTCTTTTATCATTACGTTGCTCAAGACTACGATTAAGTTGAGATAGTGCAATTATAGGCACATCCAATTCTTTTGCTAAACTTTTTAGCTGTCTCGTAATAGATGCGATTTCATTAACACGATTCTCACTTTTTTCTGGCAAGGTCATCAGTTGAAGGTAATCTAAAATAATCATATCTATACCAGTGTCTCTTTTCATCCTTCTAGCTCTTGATCTCAGAGTCATTGGTGTAATACTTCCTGTATCATCGATGTACATTGGACAATCTTGCATCATATCAATTGCCTGTGTTACAGCAGTTGTGTCATCATTAGATAATTCATAATCTCCAGATCGAATCTTTGAGAATTCAACCGTGCTTAACGAAGATAACATTCTCAATGCAATTGACTGAGATGACATTTCTAGACTAAAAAATCCAACCTTCTTTTTTTGATTAAATACAATATCCTGAGCAATATTCATTGCTAGCGCTGTTTTACCCATAGATGGTCTTGCAGCTATCACAATAAGGTCTGAATTTTGTAGCCCACCCATTAATTCATCAAGCTTAGAATAACCCGTCAATAAGTAATCTATAACATTATTACGTTTTTTATTATAAATAGAGTCGACCATTTCAGTTACAATCGGGCCAATTTTAATCAAACCCTCATTCTTCTTAGTATCCGATGCTATCGAGAATATATCAGCTTCTGCTTTATCAAGAATTGAGCGAATATCCTCAGAGCTATCTTGATGAATACTTTCAATGGTTCTTGTGCTAGCGCCAATCAGTTTTCTCATAACTGACTTATCTCTTACAATATCTGCATATTTAGTAATATGCGCAGAAGTAGGAACGGTTTTTGCTAATTCTTTTAAATAATCAATTCCCCCTATTTTAGATAATAAGTCTCTTGATTTAAGACTTTCCTCAAGAATAAGTATATCTAATGGCTGATCATGAATTTGTAAATCATAGATTGCAGAGAATACATCTCGGTTTTTAGGGTCATAAAAGTCTGCAGGTGTAATTGAATTAGAGATTTTTTCCCATGATTCAGAGTCTATTATAAGTGAACCTAAAAGTGCTTTTTCTGATTCAATAGATACGGGCGTTTTAGGAATAGTACTCATATTCAGTATCTTATCTGATATTTAATAAAGATAGAATGTTGACTTAAGCAGATTCTTGAGAATCTTCAGATTTTTCAGCAATGATTTCGATGTCACATGCTACTTCAGAATGAAGCGAAATATTTGCATGATAAGTTCCTAATTCTTTTATAGCACCAGATGGAAGATTAACTTGTTTTTTTTCAATAACATATCCATCAATTTTAATTTGGTCTATAATATTTTGAAGTGTAATTGATCCGAATAATTCATTAGTATCTTCTTTGACTTTAACTCTATGTATTTGCTTATAATCAGTTAATTTTTCTTTGATTGTCATAGCTGCATCTTTAGCTTCCTGTTCTTTTTGAATAAGCTCATTTTTCATTTTATTAATAGTTTCTAAGTTTTCTTGAGATGGTGTTAGTGCCGATTTAGTTGGTAATAGGTAATTTCTTGCATAACCACCTTTTACATTGATCTCTTCACCAACCTTTCCAAGATGTTTAACGTCTTTTAGTAGTACTAACTTCATTGCCTTTTATGATTATCACAATATGGGATTAATGCTAAGAATCTCGCTGTTTTAACAGCTTTATTCATTTTTCTTTGTTCGCTAGCGCTAAGTCCAGATACGCGGCTAGGAATAAGTTTGCCTGCTTCAGATACATATTTCTTTAAGTATCCTAAGTTTTTGTAATCAATGATATTTTTATTCTTTTCCATACTCTTTATGCTGATTTAAGTTGTTCTTTATTCATGAATGAAGGTTCTGTGTGTGTATCTTTTGTGTTGATAATAAGATGTCTTAAGATATGATCATTAAACTTAATTAACTCGTTAAGTTGATTGACTATATTATTATCAGCCTTGAAATTAATTAATATATATCGTGCTTTATTTTCTTTGTTTATATCATATGCCATCTTGAGTGAACCCCAATCTTCATATCTATCTATTAATCCATTATTCTCTGTTATAACAGATTTATATTTTTCTATAGTTTGATTAGTTAGAGTATCTTCTCCAACTGAAAACATTAATACTAATTCATAATTTTTCATATTTTTACCTAGGGCAATACTACAGTACTAAACTAATTTTTTCAAATAATGACTGCATTATTTATCTATATTTAGCCACCTCATATAACACAATACCGCATGCTACTGATATATTGAGACAATCAACACTACCATTTATAGGTATCGAGTATAAATCATCACAAGAACTTTTAAGAGATCTTGAAATACCTACGTCCTCAGAACCCATAATTACACAAACTCCTACAAATTTGAGATTACATAACTGTCTATAATCAGTACGTGCTTTATGGTCTGTTCCAATAACCTGTATATTATTTTTTTTTAATTTCTTTACAATTCCATTGAGATCATTTGATTCATATATGTATAGCCCAGATGTACCTCCGCATGAAGCTTTATGAACAGCTGGGGATATCGGTGCAGAGTTTGACTTTCTTTTAATAATTAAGTCACATCCAACTGCATTAGCGGTTCTTATGCATGCGCCTAAATTACCCGGATCTTTTATCTGATCTAATATTAAAATAAAAGGTTTTTTGTTTATGTTTAAAAAATTATCTAGATTAAATATAGATAAATCAGTATCTTCTAATTCACATACCACGCCTTGATGTTTTGGTGTCTCGCATAACAGTGTAAGTTTATCTGTATCTGCTTCTTCGGTATATAATTTTGACTCAATTGCTTTTTGATATAGTAACGATAAATTTTTACTCGTTGCATCTTTCTTAAAATATATTTTTTTTATTCTTTTTTCATCTGAACTAATGATATTCGAAATTGCATGAATACCATAAATATATCTACTAGAATTTTCAGTCATTAAGAATATTTATTTTTTGAATAATTTCATTCCTTGCAGGTCCTGTAGATATAATATCAATAGGAGTATCAGTAAGTTTTTCTATAGTTTCAATATAAGCTTTCGCATTTTTAGGTAAATCATCATAATTCGTAATACCAACCGTAGATGATTTCCATCCTGGTAGCTTAATAAACTTTAAATCCTCAACTTCAAATGTTTCATAATCGATTTTTCCGTAATCGGTACAGATAGATATTTCATCAAATTCATCCAAAACATCAATTTTGGTAAGAGCTATACCAGAAAGATTATTGATTCTAATAGATTTTTTCAAAACTTTTAAATCTAACCAGCCACATCTTCTTGTTCTGCCAGTTGTTGCGCCAATCTCTCCGCCAATCTGTCCAATGCGTTTTCCTATCTCATTATCTAGTTCTGAAGGAAAAGGCCCATGCCCTACTCTTGTAGAATAAGCCTTTGTAATGCCTAACCCATATTTAATAAGAGACATATTCACACCTGTTCCAGATACGACACCTGAAAGTGTAGTATTAGATGAAGTTACATAAGGATATGTTCCATGATCAATATCTAGCATAGTGCCTTGCGCACCTTCAAATACAACACCGCCTTCTTTACATAAATTATTGATATATTCGTCTGTATCAATTATATATTTATTAATCTTTTTATATTTTGCTAAAATTTCATCTGAAGCTAACTTGATATCTACGGTTTTATCATCAAAATAGTCCTTGAGAAGAAAATTATGATATTCCATTAAATTATTTAATTTTTTAACAAAAATATTTTCATTTTGGAGATCTATAAATCTAATACCTTTTCGTGATACTTTATCTTCATAGCATGGACCAATACCTCTTCCTGTTGTGCCTATAGATTTTTTACCTAATTTTTTTTCTCTTGCTTGGTCAAGAGCTATATGTGTAGGAAGTATAAGATGACAGTTTTGACTAATAAAAAGCTTATTATCTAATAAAATATTATTACTTTCTAAATCGTTAATTTCAGCTAATAATGCATCAATAGAAACTACGACTCCGTTTCCAATAACAGATTTCACATTATCACGAAGAATGCCCGATGGTATTAGATGTAAGATAAATTTTTTGTCGTTTATAACAAGCGTATGACCTGCATTATGACCACCTTGAAATCTTACGCAAGCTGTAGCCGTTTCAGATAAAACATCTACAACTTTACCTTTGCCTTCATCTCCCCAATGAGTTCCAATTAAAAAAATATTATTTTTCATATATCGTAATTACATCCTTTAAATCTATACTAAAACCTGTTGCGCTTCTTGATAAATTATCGTTGAGCATATAAGACTCATAACGACCACCTACAGCTATCGGCCTACGTAATTTATCAACATAAAAGTTATAGTTAAAACCTGTCTCATAATCCATAGATTTAAATGAACAAAGATCAATATTAATTTCAACATTTTTTAATGATTTAATTTTCTTTGATATTGTATTCAGTAAACTGATATTGTTAGAAGCATTATAGTTATATTTTTTAGAAAATATTTTTACTTTATTGAGTAATGATATGGAGCCGCTTAGTTTCATTAAATCCATCACTTCAATAATTTTTTTAGTTGTTATATTTTTAAGTATCAAATAATTTTTAATTTCATCTAGTGATTTAAGGCTGATTAAATATATTAATTGTTTATTATCAGTACTAGATAATTTGAGAGATTTTAATAGTTTATTAATAAAAAAAGAGTCATTAAGTTCTATCAAGATTCTTTTCGATTTTGATAAAGAAACTATTTCATGACACATGTTTATTAAATTAATATCTGTTTCACTAGATACTTTTCCAAAATATTCTGCACCAACTTGAAAGGGATTGTTTCTATCGAATGATGAGTTAGTCTCTCTATAGATATCTCCCATATAAGAGAATTTATTAGATGAATTTTTTTTATATGACTGATAATCAAGCCTTGAAATTTGTGGTGTTATGTCTGCGCGTATTCCAAGTTCTTTTCTATCCGATAGAGATATTGTATAGTTCTTTAAATTATCTCCATTTAAATTATTTAGGTTATTTATAGAATCAATCACTGGCGTTATAACAAACTCATACTTGTATTTTTTGAATATTCTAAAAACTGAAGATTTTAATTTTTCAAAAAGAACAGCTTCATTACCAGTATAGTATTCAATTCCATCAGGTATTAAAAATTTTTGTGTATTCATAGGTAGATGACCAAATAATATATAACCAACCCAAAGATAATACATGTAAGACCAATCATTCTCAATGATTTATCATTCATATCTATAATGAGGGACAATGTTTTTTTGAATGTATTTGGATATAGTAGAGGTACTATACCTTCGATAATGAGTATGAATGCAAATATTAAACCAACTATCTCTAGATTAGTTATTTTTTAATACCGTTAGTATCGTTAAAATATTTGAAGAAATCAGAGTCTGGTTTCAGTAAAATCATATTACTTTTGTCATTAAATGTTGACTTATATGCTTCTAAACTTCTATAAAATGAGTAGAATTCCGGATTTGCAGAATACGCATTTGCATAAATTTCAGTCGAAGATGCATCGCCTTCCCCTTTTATTTCCTCTGCTTTTTTATATGCTTCAGCAATGATTGTTTCAGATTCTCGTTCTGCCAATGAAGTTATTCCTTTTGCTTCTTCTTTACCTTTAGATCTAAATGATTTAGCAACTGTAGCTCTTTCTTTAACCATTCTCGCATAAACAGAATTACTTACTTCATCGGGTAGGTCCACTCTTTTGAGTCGAACGTCAACAACAGTTATACCTAAAGTTTGAGATAGTTGATTTGCTTCTTTTGTAACTTTTGTCATTAATTCAACTCTGTCACCAGACACAACATCATTAACCGTTCTTTTACTGAATTCACTTTTTGTCAAGTCATTCACGATTTGTGACAATCTATTAACGCCAATTCTTTCATCACCTTTAGAAGATCTATAGAAATTACGCGGATCAGATATTCTCCATTTTACAAAAGAGTCTACTATTACATTTTTCTTTTCACTTGTAAGAAATTGCTCAGGTTTGGAATCCATTGTTAATAATCTAGAATCATATTTCTTAACATTGTTCAGAAATGGAATCATAAAATATAATCCAGGAGTATCATATGATGATACTATTTCTCCAAGTCTAAACTTAATGACAACCTCTCTTTCATCTACTATAAAGGTTGATGAGACTGCAATTAAAACAAAAGCGAGTAAGCCTGTAACTAGATTTCTATTATTCATTATATAAATCTCTTTTTCTTAAATTAAAATTATTTTTATTATTATTTATTCTATCCATTATTGAGTCATTATTGCTTGAATCATTGTCTTCATAATTTTTAGATTGTTTTTTATTTATAAGCTGATCAAGCGGTAAATACAATAAGTTATTACCACCTTCAACATCTATCATGATTTTACTACTATTAGACAATACAGATTCAACTGCTTCGATGTATAGTCGTTCCTTTGTAACTGCAGGTGCTTTTTTGTATTCATTGAAAAGCTGTGTAAATCTAGAAGCTTCACCTTCTGCTGCATTAATTAACTTTACTTTATATGCAATAGCTTGCTCCAACATTTGTTTTGCTTTACCACGAGCAAGTGGGATAATTTCATTTCTATAAGCTTCAGCTTCGTTTATGTATCTTTGCTCGTCTTCTCTTGCCTTAATTGCGTCTGAAAATGCGTCTTGCACTTGTTCTGGCGGTTGAGCTTCTAAAATATTTAATGTTTGAATGTTCACGCCTGCTCCATAACTATCAAGAACGCTCTGAAGTAATTTTTTTGTATCAGCTGCTACACCTGTTCTTCCCTCAGTGATTATGTAATCCATACTGTTCTGGCCCATAATTTCTCTTATAGCGCTCTCGCCTGCCTGAGATACTGTTATGTCAGGATCTCTTAGGTTAAAAATAAAATTGCTTGCATCCTTAATGTCATATTGTATTGCAAAACTGATGCTTACGATATTCTCATCTTCTGTAAGCATTACCGCCTTCTGTTGTACAGATCTTATTTTACTTACGTCAACAATTTCAACTGATTGTACAAATCTTGGTATCCAATGAGGTCCTGGCATTGTAATTTCATTGAAGCTACCAAATTGAAGGACAACTCCTCTCTCGCCATCATTAACAATGTATATACCTGATAAAAGATAAATAACTAAAACTAAGACTGAAAGAAGCCCAGCACTTTTTTTCGATGATGGTGGCATTGAATTGCTAGATCCTAGAAGATCATCTACAGTTTTTTTAAAATCTTTAAAAATACCATCTATATTAGAGTTATTTTTATTTTTACCCCAAGGGTCTTTGTTACCAGGTTCATTCCATGCCATATAATAATTCTCCTAATCAGATGATATACCATAGGTATCTACTCATCAATTCTATATTAATCAAATTTGAAAAATATTTAATTTAAAATATTAGTTATATAATTTTTAAGGTTTATATAGTTACAATCAGGGTAATCAATATAATGATTAACCTTAAATTTATTTTTCCAAGTTATTTGACGTTTTGCTAGCTGTTGTGTTGATGTGGTTATTAATCTCAGTAAATCGTCCTTGTTAAATTCATTATTAAGATAACTCAGAGTTTCTCTATACCCAATAGCTCTCATAGATTGGTTACATTCATTTAAATTAAATTTTTTCTTCAAACTATCTACTTCATCAATTAAACCTTTCTCTATCATAGTTTTAGTTCTTTTTTTTATATTCTCTCTTAAAATTTCTCTATCATTAATATTTATGAAAAAAATATGAATTTGAAAATTACTAATATTATAAAGTCCCTCAAATTTATTTTTTGAACCGCTAATTGTAACTATGCGCTCCAAAAGTTTTTCTATTCTATACCTGTCGTTATAGTTTATCTTTTCAACTAGGTCAGGATAGGAGCTTTTAAGTACATCATATAATTCTTTACTACTATATTTATTTTGTATGAATTTTATAAGATTAGTATCTGTTTCTGATAGTTCATACTCATGTGTTAATCCATTTAGAAGCTGATAGATATACATCATTGATCCACCGACAATTAATGGATAACGTTTTCTATGAATAATTTCATTAATATATTGTCTAGTATCAACACAAAATTTAGATACATTGTAATTCATATTAGGTTCAAGTTCGTTAATCAAAAAATGTTTAGTTTTTTCTAAGTCTTTTATTTCTGGTTTTGCTGTTCCAATATCTAAACCTTTATATATAGAATAAAGATCTGCATTTATGATTTCAAAAGGGAAATCTTCGGATAAATTCATGGACAGTTTTGACTTACCTGATGCGGTTGGGCCAAGAAGTATAAAGATATTATTCATTAGTTAATTTGATTGAAATTATTCTATGATCATTAACTACATTAAAATTTATGACGATATCGGGAGTAACATGCTTTACTGGAATAATTTCAGGCCATTCAATTATGTGACATGCTTTGATTTCTAGATTTTCGTAAAAACCGATATCATCGAGTTCTGATGACTTCTCTATTCTATAAAGATCGTAATGATAAACATAAAAATCATCGATTGAATAAGAATTTACTATTCCAAATGTTGGACTAGAAGTGTCATTAAAAGAATATTTGTATTCTAAATATTTTTTTACAAAAAAAGTTTTACCTGAGCCAAGATCGCCCGTTAAGTAAATAATTATATTTTCTCTAGAAAAAGAATCTATATTATTAAATAAAGTATGATACTGACTGGAATCAGATATTAAATACTTATTAATAGTCATTTATTTAAAAGCTCATTATATGTATCAGGTATGTCTGATGGCATGAAGTGTTTGCAAGTAGCGTGACTATATAAATAATCTGAAGCGTAGGAATGAAATGTAATGCTTTTGACACATGCATCTAAATTATTTTCATTTTGTGCCATTTCTGATAGCAATATACCTGACAACATATCTCCCATACCTGCAATAGCCATTTTATAGTTACCATCCATACATGTGTAAAAGTTTTTACCATTATATATTATAGTTCCTGAACCTTTTAAAATAACAATGCAATTAAACATATCAAATAACATTTTTGCAGCATTATACCTATCTACTTGAACCTCAGAAACTTTTATGTTTAAAATCTTTGCTGCTTCGCCTGGGTGTGGGGTAATAATTAATTTTTCTGTATTTTGATTATTCTTTTTAAGATAATTAAGTGCGCCAGCATCCAAAATTAGTGAATCTAAGTTAGCTAAATTTTTATATGCTATCTCAACATATTTTCTAGTAATAGAGTTAGTTCCTGGGCCAATTAGAATATTTCTGTAAGTAATTATATTTCGTTCAAACTCAGATAATGAAAAAGGCATAGCAATAATTTCTGGGATAATCATAGGTAAAGAGTGAGCATATTCTGAGTTTGTAAAAACATGGAGATATGTACAGCCTGTTTTCATGGCGCCTGAAGCAACTAAAATTAAAGCTCCGTGATATGGTGCTTCACCAGTTATAGCACAACTAATTCCATTAGATTTCTTGTGATATGTGTGGAATTTATTAATATTATAATCTTTTTGTACTATATTATTATTGTTATTAAATTCATCATTTGCACTTATTAAATAATTTTTAGAAATAAGGTTTTCATTTACAAGATTACTATGAGTGATTTCTCTCCAAGTATCTCTTCCTTTATTTGTAAACAATCCTTTTTTATACGTCATTAATGATACTAGTAGATTACACTTAACACCTACAGGAAGAAGATTGCCTGTAAAAGAATCAAGGCCGCTTGGAACATCAATAGATATAATGAATGAGTCTGAATTATTTATTGAACTAATTAATGCTGTATAGTAAGTGTTTAGTTCTCGATTCAAACCATATCCAAAAATGCAATCAACTATATAATCATAAGCGCTTAGTTTAATATTATTATCTGTAATATAAGAAGATATATTATATTTTTTAATACAGTTACCATGAGATGATTTGTCAGTAAGTAGTATTTTTACATTATATTTTTTTGAAATAAGTTTTATCGCAGTATACATTCCATCTAAACCGTTTGTACCTGGGCCACAAATAAATAATATAGATTTCTTTGTAGTGAGCAATGTAGATATTTTTTGATAAATAAATTCGACTGCCTTTTTTATTAATGTACCACTTTTTTGAGAATTATATTTTTCTTCAATAAGTAGGATATCTTGATAATCAATATCAGGATGGAAAAATATTTTTGCCATTATCAGTTTGTTCTAGATTGAAAATAATAATAAAAAGATGATTGAATAATTTGATTAATAATATCATTATCGCGATTATATTTTTGTATCGGAATATTATTGTATTTGTTATTTTTAAGGTCATATATTGAAGATAATTCATCCACTAGACCAAGTGACTGAGCTTCGATACCTGTATAAAATAATCCTGAATATATTGAACCGTCGGTGGAATTTATTTTTTCTTTTCTGCTCAATTTCACATCATTAATAAATTGATTATGAATTTGATCGGTCAAGTTTTTTACATGAGTATATTGGCTTGGAGTAAGTTCATGAAAAGGGTCTAAGATAAGTTTATTATCGCCAGAATATATTGTTCGGGATTTAATACCTATTTTATTGAAAAAGCTTCTGATGTCATAACTATCTATACGAACACCTATTGAACCAACAATACTTGTTTCAGAAGCATAAACTTGATCTGCTGCCATTGCGATATAGTATCCACCTGATGCTCCTACATCCTCAATTACAGATATAATGTCTTTGTTAGTTGAGTTTTTAATTTTAATTATTTCATCATAAATTATTTTTGACTGTGTGGCGCTACCTCCACCGCTATTAATTTTAATAATAATTGCAGTAGAGTTTTCATTTGAACTAGCTTCATGCAAAAGTGGTACTATTTTTTCTGCACTCGAATGACTACCTGCAGATATGAGACCGTTAATTTCTATTACAGCTAAATGTGGTGTAGAGAATTGCATATTTTTTGCTAATGGTGCTAAAAATAATAAAGCTAGAAAGATAAATGCAATAAAAAATCTAAAAATTATTTTATTTCTATAATCGCGTTTTCTCTCTACTAAAAGAGTTGAAACTATATCATTTAATATTTTATTTTCATCAGTCATTTGTATGCTCTAAGTATGATAATACTTCTTTTAGATCTTCAGGTAAATCTAATATGAACTCATAATTTTGTTTATAGTAAAAAGAAATATAATGAGAATGCAAAAATAACCTTTTCAAATTAATTAGTTTATCTTTATCTATAGACTTTTTGTTGCCATATTTATTATCTCCAGCTATTGGATGTCCTATAGATGCAGCATGAATTCTAATTTGATGCATTCTCCCGGTCTCTATCTCTACCTCAACGAAACAATATGATTGAAATTGTTTCTTCAGAGTAATTTTAGTATACGCCTCTCTTCCCGTCTCCTCATTAATTACCATTTTCTGTTGTGTAATATCTTTCTCGATTTTAGATTCTATTTCAATAATTTCATTTTCTAAAGTTCCTGAAAGAAGAGCATAATATTTTTTATGTACATCTCTTTGTATTAAGCATTTTCCTAAATATGATGCAGTTTTATAGTTCTTGGAAATAACAAGACAGCCGGACGTATTTTTATCAAGCCTATGTACTAATGAAAGATCGTTATTATCTTGAGACACCCTTAAAGATGATAGAAAATCTACATTCTGGTTTGTACCAGAATGTACAGCAATCCCGTAAGGTTTATCCAGAATAATAAAATTCTCGTTTTCATAGTGAATATAGGAGTTTGCGTCTGTTATTAATTTTCTAGCAATAGTCTCTTCTTTAATAAGATAAGGAGGTATTCGAACAATATCTTTATCTAATATTCGGTAAGAAACCTTTGTTCTTTTCTTATTAACTCTGACTTGTCCGCTTCTTACAAGTTTGTAGATAAGGCTTTTAGGTAAGCCTTTCAGCTTTTTTATCAGAAAATTATCAAGTCTTTGCCCAGCTAACTCTTGGGTTACACTAAAAATATTAGTTTTATTGCTATCCATAAGGTGTATTTTAGATTGATGATAACACCAATCATTGCTATATTAGTGTTTTATAAAGTTCAAATGTATTAACATAGATAATTAATTTAAATAAAGAACAACTATAAATATATATAAGCGCTGATAAATACATAGATAATGCGCAATAAATTAGAGAAAAATATATAAAAACATAATGATTAACAGGATTCACAATGAAAAAAATATTACTCAATGCCTCTCAGAAGGAAGAAGTGAGGCTAGCCGTCATAGAAGACAACAAACTTACAGATTTAGATATAGATTTTCCCTCGAGGAACATAAAATCTAATATTTATAAAGGCACAATCTCACGAGTTGAGCCTAGCCTAGAAGCTGCGTTTATCAATTTTGGTAGAACCAGACATGGATTTCTCCCGTTCAAAGAAATTTCACCAGAAATTTTCTCAAACACGAATAAATCTTCACGCGACTGCCTTGAGGTTGGTAAAGAGATAATAATCCAAGTTGACAAAGAAGAAAGAGGAAATAAAGGTGCTGCACTAACAACTTATTTAAGCCTTGCTGGTAAGTATCTTGTGTTATTACCAAAAAACCCTTCAACTGGTGGTATATCTAGAAGAATTGAGGGTGAAGATAGAATTAAGGCAAAGAAATTAATGGAAAGTCTTAATGTCCCTGATGGTATGAGCGTAATACTAAGAACGTCCAGTCTAGAAGCCTCAAATGAATCTGTTAAATGGGATATTGAATATCTAATACAAATCTATGAGTCTGTACTAGAAACATCTATTCAACAGGTAGCTCCATTTCTCATCTATCAAGAGAGCAGTATGATGGCGAGGCTTATAAGAGATTACTGTGATGAAACTGTAAATGAAGTATACATTGATGACAAAAGTTTTTATGATAACTTTATTGGTGCGAAGAAATTATTCATGCCTCATCATGAAATAAAAACTGAACATCATTCTGACTTAACCCCAATATTTAGTAAGCATAAAATTGAAAGACAGGTACAAACTGTTTATAAGAGAAATATCAATCTACCTTCAGGTGGCAATATAGTTATTGATTCAACTGAGGCCTTAGTAAGTATTGATGTCAATTCAGCTAAATCCACAAAAGGAAGTGACATAGAAGATACTGCATTAAACACCAATATTGAAGCAGCTGTAGAAATCTTGACCCAATTAAAGTTAAGAGATATTGGAGGATTAGTTGTTATTGATTTTATAGATATGATGTCAATTAATTCTCAAAAAAATGTAATGAGAAAAGTTGCAGAATACGCAAAAAAAGATAAAGCGAAAATACAATTTGCACGCATATCAAAATTTGGACTAATGGAGCTCTCTAGACAAAAGCTTAAATCATCTATTATTCAGAATAATTATGAAAATTGTCCAACATGTGATGGTACAGGGCAGATTAAATCATTATCAACTCTAGCAATCTCTCTTCTTAGAATTATAGAAGAGGAATCAATGAATGCAAAAGATAAACAGACAGTTTATTTACCTGTGAGATTAGCGACATTCTTATTAAATGAGAAAAAAGATACTATACAAAACATAGAATCTAGGCATAAAGTAGAAATAAAAATTGTTCCTGATCCAGAACTCGATAATTCAAGCTACGAAATAGATAACGAAGGTTTAAGTGAATCAGAATTTAAAGA
>CERI01117168.1_pt1 | contig 19761 bp, 17 predicted proteins | sample 350261 | NCBI WGS metagenome assembly CERI01 (sample SAMEA2620979, study PRJEB7988) | marine metagenome | isolation source: saline water (ENVO:00002010), including
TAGCTCAATTGGCTTGATTTATGCACTGAAAAAAATTTTATAATTAAACATATATAATATTGATTTAGATCAAAAGTATCATTTATTTTATTAATACAGAAATAAATAGCATCACAATGAAAATTAATAATTATCAACTTAATAAAATTGAAAGCTTTTTCAAAAAAAATTTTATCAAAAAAGTTAATAATAAAATTAAGAGAGAGATAATTCTTCTTAAAAAAGAATACAAGTTTATTGATGTAGATAAGTCTTTAACCAAGCAAACATTATTTGCTAGAGCTTTATCTTATAGAGTTTTTGATAACAAATTAAAAATTTACTGTGAAAAAAAAATAAATTTTTTCTTATCAAAAAACTTACTTAAAAATAAAGATCAGAAATTTATAATTAATCCAATGATTTATATTAGATTTTGTAGACCTGAAGAAAAACTAATTAAAAACTATAAAAAAGCAAAATTTTATACAGAACCACATTATGATAAATCGTTTGATAATAATAAATTTTATTCAATATGGATACCATTAGAAGAAACTAATTTTGAAACAGGCTCGTTGTGTTATTTTAAGATACCATCAATATTAAGAAAAAAAAATTTTCCTATTTCGGGAAAAAACAAATACAGCATGCATAATTATTTTGAAAATCCTGAAAATGCAGATGAATTATTAACAAGTTATTGTGAGCCTGTTTATCTTAATGAAGGAGATATAATTCTTTTTAATAAATATTGCCTACATGGTGCCACTAAACCAACTAAAAAAATTCGTTTGAGTATTAATTTTCAAGTATTTGATAGTAAAGTTTTAAAATCTCACAATAATAATGAAAAAAATAAATTTTTATTGTCTAATTATTCTATGGACATATGTAATTTTTTAAATCTTTTATTGATAGGTGATTTATCTGGAGCAAAAAAAATTTATAAAAAAATAAATAAAAGTAAATTTAAAAAAATGTTTCATTTGTTTGATGAAGATGTAAGTAGAAATTTAAAAACTTTTGTTTCTGGACTTGGAAAAATAAATAGTTATAATTTTAAAACAAATTATCAAAAAGACCTTCATTACTCAAAAGAATTATCAATATTAAAACAATGAATAAGCTTACTAGATTGAAAATAAAAAATTTTTTATTAACTTCTAGCTTAATAGTGGTTTTTTTTTATTTAATATTAAACCTTATAGTTGGGAATAATCATTATGAGAAAATTATTGATTATTTTCCAGAGCAAAATAGAGACAAAATAAATAAAATTTTCTTTCCCCTAAAGACAATAACAAATCTCCAAAATAGGAACATTAGATTAAATGAACAAGTAGTATATTTAAATAGAAAAATTGATTTCACTTTACCTTATGGCAGAGATATTTTATTAAAAAAAAAATTATCAGATTTAAATTATAGAATATTCAATTCAGAAGTGTCCATTAAAGGAAAGAAAATAAAAATTGAAAAATTTCAAAATTCTGACCCTTTTTTGAGAGGTATATACAAAACTTTGCCAGGTAGTGCATACATAGACATTTATAAAAATCAATTATTCATAATATCAACAATAGGAATTATTGGTTATTCTGAATTAAGTAGCGACAAAATAATAAATTTTAAGCAAATTAAAAATAATTTTGATGATTATTTGGGTATTGATCAGTTTAGAAGAAACAAAACTTACTCTGTAAGAGATTTAAAAATAAATCAAAATAAAATATTTATTTCATATAATGAAGAAGTAAGAAAAAACTGCTGGACCACAAGTGTGCTCTGGGCTGAATTAAATTACAAAGAAATAAATTTTGAAAAATTATTCTCTCCAAGTCAATGTGTAGAAGTCAACAATATAGATGGAGAATTTAATGCATCTCAATCTGGTGGAAGGATAACTTTTTTAGATACGGATAATTTTATTCTTTCCATTGGAGATTATCGCTTAAGAAGTGAAGCTCAAAAAATAACCAGTCTATTTGGTAAAATAATTAATTTTAATATTAAAACAAAAAAATACAAATTAATAAGTATGGGGCATAGAAATCCACAAGGGTTAAGCTTTGACATGAAAAAAAATATTATCATTTCAACAGAACATGGGCCACGAGGAGGTGATGAAATTAATATTATCAAACTCAATCAAAATAAAATATTAAATTATGGTTGGCCATTAGCTTCTTATGGTGAGCATTATCCCTTAAGAGAAGCTCATGGAGACGATGCTGACGAAAATAAAATTATTGAGAAGTACAAAAAATATCCATTATATAAAAGTCATAAAGATAACGGTTTTATCGAACCTGTAAAATATTTTGACCCATCAATAGGAATTTCAGACATAATACAAATAGATAATAATTCTTATTTTTTTACATCATTAAGAGATAGATCATTATATTTTATGGAGCTTGATAAAAATGATAAAATTAAAGATAAGATCATTAGATTTGAAATTGGAGAAAGAATAAGAGATATAACTAAAAAAAATAATGAATACTATATGTTTTTAGAAGATACTGGCTCAATAGCAAAATTGAAATTTGATAATTAATATAAATGGGAAAAGAAGTAAATTTATTAGAAAATTACCCCAAATCTAAAAGAGACCCGTTAAAGAGATTGCAAAAGAAATCAGCACAAGACCAAGAAATTGCACGAAAATTTAGTAAAGAATTTTTTGATGGTGAGAGAAAGCATGGCTATGGTGGTTATAACTATAATCCAAAATTCTGGCTGCCAGTTATCCCAACGTTTAAGAAATTTTGGAATATTGATAAAGAAAATTCGATATTAGATGTTGGTTGTGGAAAGGGTTTTATGATATTTGATTTTCAAAATGTCATACCAGAAATAAAAGTAAAAGGAGTAGATATTTCAAGTTATGCCATTGAAAATTCCTTACCTCAAATAAAAGATAGCACGTTAGTTGCAGATGCTAAAAATCTACCATTTGAAAATAATTCTTTTGATTATGTAATTTCAATTAATACCATACACAATCTTGATAAAAATGACTGTGCTAAAGCATTGAAAGAAATTACCAGAGTTGCTAGATTAGGTTCTTTTATTACAGTAGATGCTTATAGAAACGATGAAGAAAAAAAACTAATGTATGCATGGAATTTAACAGCTAAAACGATAATGTCCGTGGAAGAATGGAAGATTTTTTTTAAAAAAAACGAATATAATGGAGATTATTATTGGTTTATACCATAGTTATAATTTAATAATTCCAATATATTATGCAGTTTAAAAATCAAAAAGAAATTATTAAAAAATTATATTATCAAATTTACAAAATTAGATCTGTTGAAACTCAAATAGCCGCCAATTATAAAAAAGGTGAAATGAGATGTCCAGTACATTTATCAATAGGACAAGAAGCTATATCTGTAGCATTATCTCAAGTAATGAGAAAAAATGATTTTGCTGTAAGTTCACACAGGGCACACGCTCATTATTTGGCAAAAAATGGTTCTTTAAAAAAAATGATAGCAGAGATTTATGGGAAAGTAACAGGATGCTCAAAAGGTAAAGGAGGCTCTATGCACTTAATTGATCTTAAATCTAATTTTATGGGGTCAACGGCTATTGTTGGTAATACTATACCTATTGGTGTAGGTTTGGCATTATCATCAAAAATTAGAAAACAAAATAATTTTAGTTTTATTTTTTTTGGAGAAGGTGCTGTTGAAGAAGGTGTTTTCTATGAGTCTGTTAACTTTGCTGTTGTAAAAAAACTTCCAGTTATTTTTATTTGTGAAAATAATTTTTATTCAGTTTATTCTCCATTAAAAGTTCGACAACCAAAAGATAGAAAGATTTACAAACTTGCAAAAGAAATTGGAATAAAAAAATCTTATCAATGCAAACATTATGATCCTCAATTAGTTTATAAATTTATAAGTGAAAAGATTAATCTAAAAGATAAAAATTCAGGTCCATATTTTTTTGAATTTAAAACTTATAGATGGTTAGAGCATTGTGGTCCAAATGAGGATAATTTTTTGGGTTATAGAGAAAAAAGTGATTTTAATATTTGGCATAAGAGAGATGCACTTAAAAAAATACGTTTAAAATTAATTAACATAGATAAAGATGCCCCAAAAAAGATAGAAAAAAAGGTTAATAAAGAAATACAAATTGCGTTTGAATATGCTAGACGCTCTAAATTTCCAAAACAAAAAGAGGCATACGAGGGTGTTTATGCAAAAAAATAAATTTATAAAATTTTATGAAGCAATTAATCAGGCGTTAATTACTTCAATGAAAAAAGATAAAAAAATGATTTGCTACGGATTAGGTGTAACTGATCCTAAGGAAATATTTTCAACAACAATTAATTTAAAAAATTTTTTTGGTAAAGAAAGAGTTTTTGATGTTCCTTGTTCAGAAAATGCATTAACTGGAATATCTATTGGTGCAGCATTAAATGGTGTTAGATCAGTAGTTTCCCATCAAAGAGTTGATTTTTTTATGTTAGCAATGGATCAATTAGTTAACTCAGCTTCAAAATGGCATTATATGTTTGGTTCGAAAAAATCAGTTCCAATTACGATAAGATTAATTATTGGTAGAGGTTGGGGGCAAGGTCCAACACATTCTCAAAATTTACAAGCATTATTTAATCATATACCAGGATTAAAAATTGTAGCACCTACATTCCCTAGTGATGCAAGAGAAATGTTAAAAGAGTCAATATTTGATCCAAATCCTGTCTTGTTCTTGGAGCATCGCTGGCTTTTTGATTTGAAAGAAAAAAACAAAACTGGAATTAACAAAATAGGTAAAGCTAGGCTTGTAAAAAAAGGAAAAGATATCACTGTTGTTTCATTTTCATATTTAACAATAGAGTCAATCAAAGCATCAAGGTTTTTAAGTAAAAATTACAATATTTCTGTAGAAATAATTGATTTAATATCATTAAAACCAATTGATTATAAAAGAATTTATACTTCATTAAAAAAAACAAACAATATTTTGATTTTAGATACAGGATTCAATACAGGATCAATCGCTAATGATATTATTTATAATGTAATTCAAAGTAATATTAAGTTAAAATCAAAACCACAGAAATTGGCAATGCCCGACGTACCTGAGCCCACAAGTTATGGCCTAACAAAGAATTTTTATATTGATGACAGTAAAATAATTTCACAAATATTAGATTCTTTAAAAATTAAAAAAAAATTTTTTCTCAATATTGAAGAAAAACAAAATTATCACGATGTTCCAGGTGAATGGTTTAAGGGGCCATTTTAAAAAAATGAGTATTAATACTTTTGATAAGATCAAAAATCTTTTATTAAAATTGATTTTAAAATTTAATGGAAAAAAATTTATTTATTTATTTAATTTTTTGAGTTTTATTTTTTTTTCCAAAAATAAAATAAAATATAAAAATAATTTTTATTATTGTAGTGAAAAAAGATGGAGGTTTTCAAATAAATCACAAGGTTTGTATGCTTACGTTAAAGGATTTGAAAAAAGAAAGAAAAAATTAATAGATACATATTTGATTAATAAAATTGATTTTAATGATGAAGATGTGATTTTAGATGTAGGTGCAAATAATGGTGATTTTTATTTGTGTTTTGATAAAAAAATAAATTATTATGGGTATGAACCTTCCCCAATGGTTTACGCAAATTTAGAACACAATGTTTTAAATCAAAATTTATTTAATACAGCTTTGTGGAAATCAAGTGTAAAGAAAATTGAATTTTATCTTAAAGATGAATTTGGTGACAGCTCAATCATTCCAATAAAAAATTTTTCTGAAAAAATAGTTATTAACACAACTACATTAGATAATGTTATAGATGAAATTTCGAAACCTATAAAATTGATAAAATTAGAATCTGAGGGAGCTGAACCAGAAATTTTAGAGGGTTTAAAAAAAAATTTATCATTGGTTGAATATATAACTATTGACTGTGGTTTTGAAAGAGGTGAAGATCAAAAAAGTACCATAGCAGAGTGCTGTAATTACCTGTTAAGTAATAATTTTGAATTTACAAATTTTGGGTACCCCAGAATTGTCGCACTTTTTAAGAATAAAATGATTAAATAATTGATTGTAAATTACTAATAATAAATTTTTTCATATTTAAATATATTTGTGTTATTTATTAAGTATAAAAATTTATGAGTTATAATTTAGCTAAACAGAAAATATTATATAACAGCAATATAAAGATTGAAAATTATAAAAAAAATAATTTTTATGGTCTTGTTAATTCTTTTTCTTTATTCTTTTTCTTTATTCTTTTTCTTTATGTAATTTCTATTGATGTCAATTTCTTAACAAATTTTTTGTCTATTTTTTTTATTTCCATTACAGTTTATAAGATGAGCTTTATTTTACATGATTGTGCTCACAACAGTCTTTTTGAAAATCAAATTCTAAATAATTTTTTTGCAAATTTTACATCAACATTATTGATGATAAATTTTTTAAAGTACAAAATAGATCACTTAAAACATCATAAATTTCTTGGAGATGAGGATTTAGATGTTGATTTTAGTGAATACATAATGACTAATAATGTTATATTTCATTTAGTCGGACCTTTTTTTGGAAGTAGAATTTTAAGGTTTATAAAAAAAAATGGCGTAGAAAAACAAATGATAAAAAAAAATACATTTAAAATAAAATCAATTTTAATGATCATTTTATTTCAGTTAATTATATGTATTTTTATTAGCTCATTTGGAAAAAATTTAGAAAATATATTTTTCTATTATGGTTTTTTAGCTACTGTTACATTGGGTCTTTCAAGATTAAGAGCTGTTGCTGAACATGGTCAATTTATTCATAAAAAAAAAAAACACACAGTTGAACATATTACTGTTACACACAAAAAAAATTTTTTAGAGAATATTTTCCTATATTCTTTTAACTTCAATTTTCATTTTGAGCACCACTTATTTCCGAATATACAATCAAGACATTATCCTGATATAAATAAAAAAATCTTGAATTTACATAGTGATAAAACTTTCAAAAAAAGTATGTTTTTAACTTTATTTAAACTTTTCTTTAAAAATGAAGTTAAAACATAAAAAGATACCACGTATTAAAACACAAATTGTAAAATGTTTTAATTGTAAAAAGAAAAATTATAGCAAATTAGTATCTATAAAAGATTATGGTTATGAAACATCTTCAAATATTTTTAATTATGTTAAGTGTAAAAATTGTAGTAATATTTATCTTTTAAATAGACCTCAAAAAAAATTTCTTAATATTATATATGATGAAAAATATCCAGTTTATAATTACAAAAAATATCTTGGTAATTTTATAAATTCATTTAGAGACAAATACCAATTTAAGAAGATTGAAGTTATAAATAAATATTTAAAAAATTTTGATAACATAATTGATGTAGGCTCAGGTGGAGGTGATTTTTTAAGAATTTTTCGAAATTTAACAAAGAAGAAATTAAATTACTATGGCCTTGATTTTAGTGACCTTGCTATTAGATCTTTAAAAAGTCAAAATTTTAAAGTTGTAAAAAAAAGATTTGAAACTTTAGATGTAAAAAAATTCAAAAATTTCTTTGGTGCAATATGCATGTTTCAAATTCTAGAACACTTGGAGGATCCAAATTTAACTTTAAAAAAAGCATACAAATTACTTAGAAAAAAAGGTGTGATAATAATTGAAACACCCAACATTAACACGTTAGACTATAATATTTTTGGAAAATATTGGGGAGGGTGGCATGCACCCAGACACTGGAATATAATGGAAAAATCTTTCTTAGAAAAATTATTAATAAAGAATAATTTTAAAATTATAACCTCAAAATCTACATTAACACCATTTACTTTACTTCACTCTTTTCAATATTTGGTAAGAGACAAATTTAAACTAAGATATATCGCTAATTATTTTGAGACAAAACATTTTATTCCTTTAACAATTTGTACAATTCTTGATTTTATGCAATTTTTATTCACCAAAAAAACAAGTAATACACAAATTATTGCTGTTAAAAATTAGAAATCTATTAATTTTTGAAGTTTAAAAATTGTTATATAAAAAATAATGATTATCGTTAAAAGTAACTTAAAAATTTAATTTATAAAAAATGGATTTAAAAATAAATGGAAAAAATGCACTAGTAACAGGGGGTGCCAATGGAATTGGAGAAGAAATTTCAAGAGATTTAGCTAAAGCTGGTGTGAATATTTATTTTACTACTAGATCAAAAAAAAATATTATAAAACTGAAATCACAATTAAAAAAATACAATGTTAATGTTGAGGGTGTGGTTGTTGATTTTTTGAAAAAAAACTATTTTGAAAAAATTAAAAAATTTTTAAAAAAAATAAAAATAGATATCCTAGTAAATAATGCAGGTCATAATTTAAATATTACAGATCCATATTGTGGTAAAAAAGATTGGAGTAATATTTTGGAGCTTAATTTTTTTAACACTGTTAATTTGTGTAATTATGTCATTCCTAAAATGAAAAAAAATGGATGGGGAAGAATTGTGAATATAACTTCATGTGCTGGCTTAGAAAATATGGGTCCCGTAACATATGGAGTTGCTAAGGCAGCATTAACCGCCTACACAAGAACCATGGGAAGAATTCTGGCTACTGAGGCAAAAAAAGTAGTAATGAGCGCTGTATTTCCTGGAGTAGTAAATACAAAAGGTGGACATTGGGATAAAATACTCAAAACTGACCCAGGTAGAGCTAAAAAATATCTTAAAGAGAGAATGCCGTTAGGAAGATTTGGAAAGCCATCTGAAATTTCTCCTATAGTTGTTTTTCATTGTTCTGAATTAGCATCTTTTTCACATGGAGCGATTGTCCCAGCTGATGCTGGTCAGTCAAGGCACTTTATGTATTTTAATTATTTGAATTAAAATGAAATTAACAGATTGCTTAGCTAATATTTTAAAAATTAATAAGATAAAACATGTATTTGGATTACAAGGTGGAGCTGTTGTTCATATTTTTGACTCTATAGAAAAAAGTAATATTGGTGTGACTTATACTCATCATGAACAATCTGCCGCTCTTGCAGCAGTTGCTTATGCAAAAAGTACAAAACACGTTGGATGTGCGATTGTTACAACAGGTCCAGCAACAACAAATGCAATGACAGGTTTATTAGCTGCTTGGCAAGACTCAGTCCCCTGTATTTTTATCAGTGGACAATCCAGATCTCAACATACCTCATATGGAAAAAAGGTACGTCAAGTAGGCACTCAAGAGGTCAATATTTGTGATATAGTAAAACCTATCACTAAATATTCAGTGTTCATTAAAAAAAAAGATCAATTTATTTTTGAAATGGAAAAAGCAATATTAATTGCTAATTCAGGAAGAAAAGGACCAGTTTGGATTGATATACCACTTGAATTTCAGTGGTCAGATGTCTCTTTTAAAAAAAAAAAAATAATAAAAAAAAAAAAAAATTATAATTTAAAACTTAAAAGCTTCACAGGTATCCTTAATAATTCTAAAAAACCTCTTCTTGTACTTGGCTATGGAAATAGATCATTGAATGATCCGAAATTATTAAAATCGATCATTTTAAAAAACAAAATTCCATTCGTCACTACTTGGAATGCTTGTGATCTTTTTCCCACAAACCATCCATTAAATTTAGGTATTATTGGTATGAGTGGACAAAGAGGAGCTAATAAATCAATATTTAGATCAGATCTATTAATTTGTTTAGGTACACATTTATCAATCCCACACACCACAACACTTTATGACTCATATGCACAAGGAGCAAAAAAAATAATTGTAAATATTGATAATGATCAATTGTCTAACTTAAACTTAAATTTTGATTTAAAAATTTTATGTGATTTAAATATTTTCTATAAAGCTTTACTTCTTAAAAAAATTAAATTTACCAATGAATGGAAAGATTTAACTGATTTAAAAAAAATGAATTGGTATGATCCGTCTAAAAATAAAAAAATAAATTCTAATTTTGCTATAAGAGAAATAACCAAAAGAATTAAAAATAAATGCATATCAATAGATGGTGGAGGAACTGCATTATATGCTGGATTCCAAAGTTCAGTAATATATTCTGGAGATCGAGTAATATGTTCATCTGCAATCTCTTCAATGGGAACTGGATTAGCAGAAAGCATAGGTATTTCTAAGAGCAAAAAATTTAAAAAGATTATTTGCATTATTGGTGATGGAAGTTTTTTAATGAACATACAAGATCTACAAACACTTAAACAAGATAATATTAATATTGTAATTTTTTTAATTAATAATAATGGATATTTAGCAATAAGACACACGCAAAAAGAATTTTTAAAAGCAAAATATTATGGAACACACCCTGACTGGAAATTAAAGATGCCTAACTTTAAAAAAGTGGTAAATTCATTCGGTATTGATCACCTATTGATTAAGAGCAAACTAGACTTTAATTCAAATTTAAAAAAAATTATTAATCAAAAAAGTCCTCTTGTATGTGAGCTAATCGTTGATGATAATCAAGACTCTCTTTTCAAGCAAGGTTATAAAAAAAACCAAGATGGTTCATTTGCTCCACAAAATTTGTCAGAAATGTTCCCTTTTTTTAAAAATTTTTTGTCGAATACTAATAACTAATGATGAATAAAAATTTTAGTTTTTTTGCAGCTGTACTAGAAAAAAATAAGAAAAATTTAAAGTTGAGCTCAATTGGATTTAAAAAAATCCCTATTGGTTATGTATTGGTTAAGATTCTTTATTCAAGTATTTGTAGGAGTCAAATTATGGAGATTGATGGGCTTAGAGATAACAAAAAATATATACCACATTTACTAGGCCATGAAGGTGTAGGTAAAATAATTGCAAAAGATAAAAAAGTAAAAAAATTTAAAATCGGTGACAAAGTTATACTTGGATGGATTAAAAATAATAAGAAAAAATACTCAAAACAAGAGCTTTTTTACAACAAAAATAAAGAGACTGTTAATGCTGGATTTGTCACAACATTTAGTGATTACAGTCTAGTGTGTGAAGATAGAATTGTTAAAAAGCCAAAATCCATGAAAGATATTGAGGCACCTTTTTATGGGTGTGCTATCCCAACTGGTTCTGGTATGGTATTGAATCAACTTAAACCGAAAAAAAAACAAAAGATATTACTAATTGGGCTTGGTGCAGTAGGCATCTGTGCTTTAGCAACTCTTAAGTCTTTAAAAATTAAAGACGTATGTATTTTAGAAATAGATAAGCAAAAATTGCTTATTGCAAAAAAATTAGGTTTTAATAAAATATTAAATCCCTTAAAAAAAAAAGATTTAATCTACTTAAAACACACATATCCTAATGGCTTTGATGGTTGTATTGAGTCGGCGGGATCCAAGAAATCAATTGAATTAGGGTTTTCTCTTATAAATCCAGAAAAAGGAAAATTAGTATTTGCCTCGCATCCTTCAAAAAACACTAAAATTAGTTTAGATCCACATGAATTGATAAGAGGAAAAAAAATTATTGGTAGTTGGGGAGGAAATACTTTACCTATAAACGATACCAAAAAGATATTTAATCTCTTTAAAAAAAATAAAATTTCTTTTTCAACTCTCTTTAAATCTGTTTATAAATTTAAAGATATTAACAAAGCTATTATTGATTTTAAAAAAGGCAAAGTAATTAGACCTATATTAAAAATGAACGATTGATGTTAATTGCGATCAATGTAGATATATAATAAATGAACATTTTAAAGTATAATAAAATTAAGTTAGAATACCTATATTCTTTAGGATTGATAATTATTTCAGTATATTTTTATTATAGCGTATTACAAAATGCGAATATTTCAATTACTGAAAAAAATCAATTTATAGATATCTTTGATGGTCCCAGTTATTATCAATTTAGTTTTGAAAATCTTAAAATTATATTAAGTCAACACAGGACTTTTGGTTTTCCATTATTTATGAAGATTTATCGTTTTTTTGATTATAATTTATATTATTGGTCTTTTTTTAGTTATGTATTTTATGTCTTTTCAATTATTTTATTCTTTAATATTGGATTTAAATTTAAATTTAATGAAAAATTTTTGTTTCTTTTTAGCACTGGTTTAATTCTCTCAAAATCATTTTATCCCTATATTGGTCAGTACACAGAATTTATGTCAATTTCCTTAATCCTTATAAGCTTTAGTTTTTTTTTAATATCAATAAAAAAAGAAAATTTTATTTATTATTCACTGTTTTCTTTAATATTTTTTTTTACTTATCAGGTAAGACCTTCAATGGTGATGTTTTTATTTTTTTTCTTAACTTTTGTAATTCTCTATAAATATTTTTTTTATATAAAAATAAAATTACTTCCAACACTTGGATGTTTATTTATCCCTTTGATTTTCTTTCTTTCTTTGAGATTTTTTTTAGTGGGAGATGTTGGTTTAGTATCTTTTTCTGTAGGCCCAGTTGGAAACTCTATTCATTATTTGGAGCAAATTGATAAAAATAAATTAGAGCCTGAAAACCAAAATTTAGCAAATAAATTTTTAGAAACAAAAAAAAAATTACCGTTTCCATGCAACCTTGATAATCCTGAAGAAAAATATAAACATGTTAATAATAAAATTTTTTTTGGTCAGTATCCATGCTGGGGTGAATATTTAATGAGTTCATGGCTTGACGTTATAAAGATCAAAAACAATATACAACCTTTTCCCGATGGTGATGAGAGAAATGTTGCACCCTGGCTTCACACAAAAACCCTATCTTCATTTTATAGTAATGTTGAAAACAATGTTGAAATAAACAAAATTTTAAAAAACTTTTCTAAAGACGTTTACTATAATAGTTTGGATCAAATAGTTATTAAGGCTTTAAAATCTCCTATTTATTTTTTAAAATTACAAAAAAAAATTAATTTGAATTTAATCTTTGATTTATTTTTAATATTTCTTGTTTTATTTATTATTAAAAATGGAAAAATAGAAACACCAAATAGAATCGGATTAGAGTTTATGTTGCTTTTTTCTTTTTTAATTTCATTAATACCTACGTTATTAATTTTATATATCCATGAAAATGGTGAAGGTAGGGCTGTAATGTTTCAAACTTTTTATTTTGCCCCTATTTGTATGAGTTATTTATTGTATGTAGTATTAAGAAATTCAAATTTTAGGTTTTTATTTTAATAACAAATTTAAATAAAATTAAAAATTATGTGTGGTATATTAGGTTGGTGCAATTTTAATGGTCAAAAAAATTTAAATAAACTCAGAAAAGCATCAGAGTTTATTAAATCAAGAGGTCCAGATGCATTTGGAGAATATACGAATAGCAAATTAGATCTTATACACACCCGCTTATCTATCATTGATATAAATAAAAGGTCAGACCAGCCACTAAGAGATGATAAATCAGGAAATGTGATTTCATATAATGGTGAAATATATAATTTTAAATCTATTAAAAAGACTTTAGAAGAATCTCATAATATAATATTCAAAACAGAAAGTGACACTGAAGTAGTTTTAAAGGGATATGAGGTATTTGGAATAGATGGATTATTATCAAAATTAGATGGAATGTATGCTTTTGCAATATGGGATGAAAATAAAAAAAAATTATTTTTAGCAAGAGATAAATTTGGTGAAAAACCATTATTTTACACAAACGATGTATCTAATGGTTTAATTTTTTCCTCTAGCATTACATCACTATTAAATTTAATTGATCAAAAAAAAATAAGCAAAGAAAGTTTATTTAACTATTTAAACTTAAGTTATTTAATTGGGAATAAAACTTTTTTTGATAATATTAAACAACTAGAGCCTTCGAGTTACATAATGTTTAATCAAAACTTATCTATCGAAAAAATAAAAGTTAAAAAATATTGGAAATTAGAAAATTTAGTTTTGAGAAAAAAAAATAATTACGATATCAATGAAGCTACCTCAATTTTTAATGAGCTATTTTCAAAAAGCGTAAGCAAAAGACTAGTTAGTGATATTCACCCAGGAAGTTTTTTATCTGGTGGGGTAGATTCTAGTTTAATTGCAATTGATATGGCTAAAAATTCTGAAAGTAATTTTGTATCACATAATTTAAAATTTGACCAAAAAAATTTTGATGAAAGTTATTATGCAAAGCAAGTATCAAACCTATATGGTATCAAAACATATTTTCATGAAATGCCAAATGCAAAAACAATTGCAATAGATTTTGATAATATAATCGAGGCAATGGATCAACCATTGGCTGACACTGCTTTTATATCAAACTATTATATATCAAAAATGTCATCAAAAATATCAAAAGTAATTTTATCAGGTGATGGTGGTGATGAATTATTTGGAGGTTATGAAACTTACACGGCTGATTATTTAAAAGGATTAGTAAATTTTTTACCCAATTCACTTAATAAATTTGTAAATAAAAACTTAATTTCTAAATTAAAATCTAATTATGAAAAAAAAATTGACACTAGTTATAAATTAAAAATTTTTTTTTATCATTGCAATCTCAAAGAAGAACACGCACATATCTTATGGAGATCTATATTTAATAATTATGAGCTTAGCCAATTTTCTTTAAATGAGATTGAAGATTATAGTAAACGATTTTTAAATGAATTGAGTGAAGAGCACAAATTGGTAAATAAAGCTAACTTAATTGATAGAAATATTTTTTTAGATTTAAAAACATGGTTTCCAAATAATATACTTACAAAAATTGACAGATCAAGTATGTTTCATTCACAAGAAACAAGGCTTCCTTTTTTAGACCCAGAAATAATTAAATTTTCCTTTAACTTAAATCAAAAATTAAAAGCAAAAATTTTTAATAAGAAAATTATTTTAAGAAATAGCTTACAGGATAAGATGGGAAAGAAGTTTATCAAAAGAAAAAAGGCTGGTTTTAATACTCCTATTGGTCATTGGATGATAAAAGATAAAAATTTTAATGAACTTACAATGTCATTATTAAAAACTGATTTCATGAAATCTTTAATACCAAAAGAATTTGTTGATGATTTAATAAAAAAACATATAAATAGAATAGAAGATAATAGTTTCAAACTTTTTAATTTAATAGTTTTAAGTCAATGGGTAAAAAATAATAATTTACAAATGCAATAATGTTCACATTGATTATCCCAGCATATAATGAGGAAAGCTCATTAAAAAACTCATCTTTTTTAGAAAAAATAACTGCTGAACTTTTTAGATCTTCATTTGAGGGATTTGAATTGTTAATAGTAGATGATGGGTCGAATGATAGTACACTAAAAATATTGAAAGATTTTCAAAAGAATTACGACTTTATAAAGGTCTTTAGTAATGCAAAAAATAAAGGATATGGTAGCACACTAAAATTTGGAATTTCAAAAGCTAAATTTGATACAATTATAATTACGGATATAGACGGGACCTATCCTTCTAGTGATGTTTTAAAGATACTAAATATATATATTGATTCACAAAATAGATTTGATAATCCGATTGATATGGTTGTTGGACAAAGAACGGGAAAAAATTATTGGGAAAGTTTGTTTAAATTTTCATTAAGGTCAATTTTAAAATTTATAGTGCAATGGTCTACTGGAACAAAAGTGCCCGATATAAATTCAGGTTTAAGAGTATTCTCAAAAAAAACAATTTCAGGTTATCTACCAAAGTTATCTAATTATTTTAGTTTTACTTCTACTTCAACTATAGCTTACTTATTAACAAATAGAACACTTCAATATGAAAAAATAGAGTATCATGAGCGAAAAGGTGAAGAAAACAAAACTAAAGTTAATTTATTAAGAGACTCTCTGAGAACCTTACAATATGTTTTTGAAACAACAACTTTCTATAATCCATTTAAAGTTTTTTTATTAATAAGTATCATTTTCTTTATAATTTCATTTCTCTTTGGATTAAGCTTGTTTATTAATAAAGACTCTGGAATAATTTTTATTTCACTAATTTTTTTACTTTCATCAATTTTATCTTTAATAACAGGTTTTTTTTCAGTCTTAAAAAAAAAATAATGAAATTTTAGATTATAATTATGGAAACAATCTTAATTACAGGTGGATGTGGATTTGTTGGAACGAATCTAACAAAATTTTTTTTAAAGAAAAATTATAAAGTTATAGTTGTTGATACTCAATGGTATGGTAATTTTTTAACAAAACATAAAAATTTAACTATTATCAAAAAAGATATTAGATACATGAATAAATCATGTTTTAGTAATGTTCATACTGTTTTTCATTTAGCTTCTATTTCAAATGACCCTTCCTCTGAATTAAACCCAAAACTATCATGGGAAGTAGGACCTTTAGCTACTTTTAAAATTTTAGAGTATTGCAAAGAAAAAAAAGTAAAAAATTTTATTTTTGCTTCTTCAGGAAGTGTATATGGAATTAGTAAGAAAAAAAAGGTAGATGAAAATACAAAAATGTTGCCAATTTCTGATTACAATAAGCAAAAAATGGTTGTTGAAAAATTGATAGAAAATTATTCAAAGTTTTTTAGAACTGTTATAGTAAGACCAGCAACCGTTTGCGGTTATTCTGCTAGGCTAAGATTAGATTTATCTGTGAATTTGCTCACTTATCATGCTTATAAAAAAAAAACTATTAATATATTTGGTGGAGATCAAATTCGTCCAAATATTCATATAGATGACTTAGTGTCTCTTTATTATTTTTTATTTAATCGAAAAGATTTAAGTGGAATTTTTAATGCTGGTTTTGAAAATTTATCAATTAAACAAATAGCCACGATGATTAAAAAAAAAATTAATTGTAAATTAAAAATTTTAAAAAGCAATGACCCAAGATCATATAGACTAGACTCATCTAAGTTATTATCGAAGGGCTACAAACCTAAAAAAAATGTGAGTATTGCAATAAATGAAATGATAAAATTTTTTAAAAAAAGAAAGTATAAATCAAGTGCAAATAATATTAATTTAGAAAAAATGAAGATATTAGAAGTAAAATGAAGATATTTATAATTGGTTCAAATTCATTCATGGGAACTTCTTTAATATCTTATTTAATTAATAACTTTAAGGATAAAAATATAAAAATTTATGGTTGTAGTAGGTCTTCTAAGAATCACGATTTTCAAATTAATAATATAAAAAAGGATTTTGTTTTTTATAAAATAGACATCAATAAAAACACTGATGATTTAATTAAAATATTAAAAACAATTAAACCAAATATAATATTTAATTTTGCTGCTCAAAGTATTGTAGAATATAGTTGGAAAAAACCAATTCATTGGTTTAATACAAATTTGATATCAAATATAAAATTTTTAGAATATTTAAAAAATGTTGATTATTTAGATAAGTATTTTCAATCTTCAACCCCAGAAGTTTATGGTTCAACAACGAAAAAAATTAGCGAAAGTTTTTTTTACACACCAAGCACTCCATATGCTACCTCTAAATCTTCAATTGATATGTTTCTAAAAAACTATTTTGATACCTATAAATTTCCAGTAATTTTTACAAGAGTTTCTAATATTTATGGTCCAGGTCAACGACTTTATAAAATAATTCCAAAAACAATAATTTCTCTAAAAAAAAATATAAAATTACCTTTACATGGTGGCGGTTTATCAAGAAGGTCTTTTATTTATTCAGATGATGTAAGCGACGCATTGTCATTGTTGATTAATAAAGGCAAAGTTGGTGAAGTATATCATGTCACTGATGAAAATATGCTTAGGGTTAAAGATATTGTTAAATTAATTTGTAAGTTAATGAATAAAGATTATAAAAAAAATGTATTAATTACTCAAGATAGACCAGGTAAAGATTTGACTTATGACATGTCTTCTAAAAAAATAAAAAAATTAGGTTGGGAACCAAAGCACAAAATTAATCAAGGATTAAGTTCAACCGTTAATTGGATAATGAATGATTATAATTTATTCAAAAAGCATAAGCTAGAATATTCTCATCAATCATAATCGCTTACACATTTAAAATATTTTTTGTTACTTGAAGTAATTGTTTAAAATTGATGTTATTGGTATTTCCCATGTTTGACCCATGTATGCCTGCCGCTATATGAGAAATTATTGCAGTTTCTTCTACATTAAATATTTTTGTGATTTTTAAAATTGCAAATATTGTTAAAAATATATCACCACAACCTGTTGTATCCTTCAAATCTTTCATGATAGTTGGAATAAAATAGTATTTTCCTTTAGTAAGTATATGACAACCATTTTTTCCACTTGTTACAATTAATGTACCAATATTTTTAAATTTAATTTTATTTTTAATAATTAAATTATTAATTTTTTCTGTTTTATTATTTAAAAGTAATCTAAATTCTGGTTCATCTAAGCCAAGAATTTCACTGTTTAAATATTTGTCTGCTCTGTTAAAACCAAAATTATAAGAATTACTTTGGCAGTTAATAATCAATTTTTTTTTATTTTTTTTGAAAATAGGTAAAAGTTCCTCACAAATATGATTATAACCAAAATCAAATATAAACAAATAATCAAATTTTAATAGATTTTTAATAAAATATTCTTTTAATTTAATTTTAGAATTTGACTCTAAAAGTAAAGTTTCATTTTCTGTAGTTTGAAATAACCTAGTTGAAGTGTAGTTATCTATAAATCTTATTTTTTTTATTATCTTTAAATTTGAATTAATAGGAGTTCTTTTAATATTATAATTTAAAAACGTATTTAATATATTTAAATTGTTCTGGTTATGAAAGTAAAGTAAATTAATTTTTTTAAAAAAATCACTTAATATATTTGAAACTAAAAAAATCCCCCCAGCATAACTTTTTGAAAAAAGTTTTATGGTAGATATAATTGATGCTTTATTGCTTTTTCCAGAGGGTCTTACATACTCATATTTGTCTATAATTGGTTCACCAAATATTAATACTTTTTTATTAATTGACTTCATGTTGGATAGTTTTTTTTTTAACAGATCTAAATTTTTAGATTTTAAATATTTTCTTATTTCAGGATCTATATAATTAAATTTATTATTTATAATTTTGCTGGATGAATATAACTTTGTATTAGTGTAAAAAATTTTACCACCATATTTTTTTAATTCATTTATTTCTTTTTTAAGATTACCAGAAATATCTTTTGATATTTTGTAATCCATTCCTTTAAAATATAAATCTGGTTTATAATTTTTAATATTCTTTATAGCTGTTTCATTATTGCTAATGATGACTTTATTAAAAAATTTAAGTGATTTCATAACTGAAATTCGTTCTGATATGTTAAATATTGGTTTGTTAGGAGATTTATTTTTGACAAATTTATCATGTGTAACTGACGCAATAAGAAAATCACAATTACTTTGTGCTTTTTCAAAATATTTTATATGACCAACATGCAATACATCAAACACACCATGAATCATGCCAATAACTTTTTTATTACGATTTTTTTTAATCATCTGTGATTTACTATATATATAGACTTTAATTAAGTATATTAATTAAAAAATGAATGATAAAATTTTAATAACAACAAAACAAGGATTTGATTTTGATAGTGACTCCACAGGTGGAAACTTAATAAATATACTGATTGCAGAATATTTAAACAAAACTACAAATTTTGATGTTGAAATGTATGACCCTTTTTATGATTTATCACACAAAGTAAAAACAAAGTTTAATGTAATTAAGGAATTAACTGAATCAAAGCTAAGAAGTTATGATCGAATACTAGATCCTTTTTTTTATATATCATCCATTAAGAATCATAAAAACAACAACATAATTAATTTCTTTTCAAAAAAAAAA
>CERI01117511.1_pt1 | contig 19736 bp, 28 predicted proteins | sample 350261 | NCBI WGS metagenome assembly CERI01 (sample SAMEA2620979, study PRJEB7988) | marine metagenome | isolation source: saline water (ENVO:00002010), including
CATTCGTTATTCGAATTGGATTGAAACACTACGTTTAGGAACTCAACAAGAAAATATGGAAGACAAGTCAAGAGAAATGCAAAGAGTAGCAGAACGCAACCCAGAAAATGAGTTTATTGTAAGAAATAAAGAGGGGGTTGAAGTTAAGAGAGCATCTTATATTCCTGGTTGTGTTAAAGAACTCAAAGCGCAGTTTCGTGGAAAGAATTTTCATAAGGGTATTATTAGTAAATGTCTTAAAAAAGAACGAAAAACCCACCAAGGTTTCACATTCAATTATGTAATTCCAAGAACTTAATAGATTATAAGAACTCAATAAAAAAGGGGGTGTCATAAATAATGACTGATTTTAGTTTCAATTGGAATTTTTTAAATTTATGAGAATCTCGGCGGCATTAGACGTACGAGTAATGAAGCGAGTTCTTGGAGTTTCCTTTTTATTATATAACATTATTAATGCCTCTGCCACTTCCTCTAATTCCTTTTTTTTCATTAATTCTTGTGATTTGCTTCTTGTGATCATTTTATGAGTAGAAGCATTGATATTATTTTCTAATTGCAGGGTTTTTTGACTTCTCGTGAACATTTTTCAGTTATGATTGTTATGATTGTTATGATTGTGATATAACTCTTAACTCATGACGGGCTTCGATCCTCATCATTTTTCTAAACGCACAGATTTTTTTGTGAAAAGATTTTGGTAGTTTAAAGTACATGAAAGTTTTAACTGTCAAAGACATAGAAGCTTTGAAAACCCGTGGCTTTTTAAAATTAAAAATAGGACAAGAAAATATTAGAAACGATATTAACTTTGACGTATTAAAATCTTTCAAAATAAATCCAAGTCCTTACATGTCGTTATTTGCTGGTATTGATTCAAATGGTGAAAAGAATCTTGTTCGTCATTTGTGTTTAAAATGGGGATCCGTAGCAGAATCTTTAGAAGATGATAATATCAATTTCAAAAATAAAACCACTCATGATGTTTGTCAATTCTTTTTATCATCCGTCCACGAGCACCGAGTTTATTTTTTTGTCGAAATTCTCTATCAATATTTTTTTCCATGAAAGTATTATATATGGTAAAGAAAGGAGGAAGCAAACAAAAAGGTGGGATGGCACCCGTAAATGGTGACGCTGCGGATAGAGCTGGATATAGTTTATTAAAAGGGCCTAATAGTTGGGCGGGTGGTGAAAAAAATGTCTTCGTTACCGGAAGACGTGATAATGCGAACACTCCTGCGATAACTACATATTATTCTAAGGACGACGCAAGATTACCTGATCCCGGACTCGACTCTGTAGCAACACTACCTGTCGTCCAAGAATCTGAGGGGGAAGCGTATTTAAAAACATCAACTAAACCCAAGAATCTTATAAAGGGTGGTGGTAAAAAATATCCCCTTCGTAAAACGAGAAAACGTTCAAAAGGTAAAAAACCCAAGGCTACACAAAAAAAGGGCAAAAAGGGTAAAAATTAAACATCATTTTCTAAAGCAATTTTGCGGCGGATCATGAAGGTACAAAATTCCTTAAATAAGATTAATCCACCATTATTGGCGTCAATTAGATTAAAATAAAATTTCGCCTCTCTGTAGTCCAACTGTGTATTAAATAACTCGGAACTCATAGAGGTGAATTCATCAAGATTAATTCGACGGTCTTTATCCACATCATATTTAGCGAACTTTTCCCACATTTGGTTATAAAAACGGATATACTTCCAAAGATCCTTGAACTCATCAAATGTAATTAAACCTGTATTGTTTTTATCAGCAGCATAATAGGCTCTAATTAGGGCAGGTTTATGATCATATTTGGGATATCTTTCCAAAATCAACTTATCAATCTCAGCAAGAGAAATTAGATTATTGTCATTATAATCCATTTCTTTAAATTGCGAGTAAAAATCTTCCTCTTCATTCGAAGGAATAAAGCCCGTATTGTTTAGACGTTGGAGTTCTTTTTGACACTCCTTCACGACGCGCACCGTCTCTGTAGGATTTTGTTTAAAACTTCGTCTTAATTCTTCAAGAATATCAGTGTTAGAAAAACGACTTGAACCGGAACCCATTGTTATATTTGTTATTTATGAGATATTCCTTATAGTATATTTGGGATTTGTGAAATCCATGGATGGCTTTTCAGAATCCACAATTACTTTGCAGTGATTTTGTAATGCTTCACAAGTACTAATTCTTAATTTTGGATCTTCAATTTCGATAGAATTACAATCTATATAACCATTTTTACCTGGTTGAGGACATGAAATACCAGCCATACTCATACTTTCCTTGACGTGCGCACGTCTTCGTCTTATTGTAAAAATTAAAACAACTAATACAATTAAAAATACGTAAATATTGGAGAACATTACTTAAGGTAAGGAAAAACATTTCAATTATAATTCTGAATACCACATGCGAACATGACCTGGGACAATAACTTTTTCAACAACCTTTGGAAAGACTTGTTTAATATCTGATTGGACGTTTTTTAAGTAATCGATAATATACGGTTCTCCTGAAAGCATCATGTCAGAAGGTTTGTATTCCATATCAATATCTACAATTAGTATCGCTCCCATTGATTTTAAATTTTGTCTCATATTTTTTAGAATGTTTATACGACCGAATTGAGGTATTTCATGAAATCCAAACATTAAACTTATTAAATTTACGGGTTTTGGTAAAACTACATCCTCAGCATTGGCTACAATAAATGTAGCATTAGAAAGAGACTTTACTCTGGCAACTTCCAACATTTCGGGTGATGTATCCACACCATAAATTTTAACAGTATCGTCAAATCTTTGAGATAAAGCATCGGTCGACATTCCAACCCCACAACACCAATCTGAAATAGAAGTCGGTTGTGATATTTTCAAATCATTAACGATAATCTTGCGAATATCCTCTCCATTATATGCTGCAATATCTATTAATTTTGTTATAGGTCGTGCCAATGATGCATGAAACTTTCCACCGATACCAACATTACCAAAATTATGAATCCGCGGGTCATATGGATACAATTTAGGATCGAATGATAATGAGCGTACTAGAGATATAAACGATAATAAAACCAACTTCATATTATAACAAATATGTTTTATGCTTTAAATTTATTTAGTTGGTTCCTGACAAGCATCTAACACTTCGTAAATGTCGTGAGCATCTGATACTACATCAGTTATTTTCGTAGGCATTTTAGACATAGTGTATATCTCCTTAATTTTTGAAATAGGCATATCCTGATTGAAATAGTTGAAATTATTGATAAACCCCTTTATTGGTGCTCCTTGAAAGAATTTCAATGGTAAAGTACCTGATGGTCCAGTATAGCCCGCGAGTATTCTGCCATGTAATACTTTTGTCACATTTAATCGTCCATTTAGGTAAGCATCAATGCGATTATTGGTAAGAACGATCGCAATGTGGAAATCACTCGCAAGAGGGAAATATTTTAAAGTAACAATTTCAACTCTTCTCTTTTTACCATCATTACCAACATAAATTTCAGGTTCATCTTCGATTTCAGTTTCTTCTGTATCACATTTTGATTTGAAGGTATCTTGTTTTGATACAATTGTATTAATTGCTATATGTAGATCATTGCGAAATGGTTCAAAAGCGATACTAATTATATCATTATCTTCCATTTTGCCATAAAAACCATTACCATGTGTTAGTAACTCTCTATACGTTCCTGGTAATTTACGACTCTTAGAATATATCCATTTACTAATATTTAGGGTCATAGCATATGTTACCGATACATTGGGTCCATTAACTGATGTTTCGATATCCTCTTCTACATGCATTTTAGCTGTTGACTTTTTTTCATTCGCCCATAACTGTTTTTTGGCGTATTTATTCAAATTATTCTTTTTATAACGCCAATAAAGAAAGGCACATACTAAAATTACAATTATTACTACAATAATAAAAGCAACACTCATTATATTTATAAATATATTTAAAAAGAAGACACAAAAATCATACTATGGAAGATGGTAGTTTTTTATTTAAGGATAGTGAAGATGGCGAAATATGTCTTTTGATTTTTATGAAATTAAACAAACAACAGATGGATGTTGCTTTACCAAATAATAAAGGCGAGTATAATGGGGAATATTTTTTGGGTATTTTCCGCCAGGGTATAGATTATCTCGGAGCAACTGAATATTCGGGAATAGAACAACTTATGAAGGCAGAGACACTTTATAACATTAACGAATTATCATACACACAAGTTTTGATTGATGAATTGGAGGAAGAAGAATATACAAAATACAAAACCTTCGCAGATAAACACATGAAAACGTTAAAAGATATTAAAGAAAAAGTTGGATGAAATCTGTATAAAAATGATATAGAACATTTTGATTGAAAATATATTGAGGTAAAAAATGACAGATTTACAAAAAATTACAGACTTATTGAATGAAGTATTGGAACTTGTTAAAGCGAATAGCACAACATGCGTCAGCGAATCAATTCAAAAGGATAATCATATAACTCATTTGACAGAACTTGTTGAAGCAAAAACAAACGAATGCCTACGTTTGGAACAGGAAGCTGCTGATTTTCTAAAGGTTTCATATACAGCAAAATGGAAAAAGCAATGTGAAGATGCTGAAAGTGAAAAGGAAGTATTACAACATAAACTAGAAAATGAGAAAAGGTTTAATAAAGAATTAAACTTTAGTTTAGATAAACTAACCGAAGAAAATAACAAAAAGGCCGAAGGAGAACAAACGGAAGGGGTTAATGAAGAAATAGTAAAGAAAAATGAGGAATTGATTAAAACAAATGAAAAATTGGAAAAGGCCAATAAAACTACTCAAAAGAAAAACAGAGAACTCACCAAATCTAACAAAAGTCTTGTCGAACAAATTACTACTATAACGAAAAACTTAGTCGAAGAACAGGCTAAAAAGGCTTTTGGAAATGAAGAAAACGCAGTAAATACAGAGGGGACAGATAATGAAATCAAGTTGCTTACTGATGAAATTACTGAACTAAGAACAATTAAAGAGACTATCGATAAGGAGGTCAAAACCCTTAGAGAGGCGCTATCCAAACAAAAATATCGGGTAATTGAACTTGAAAATATTAACGAGAATAATTATGATCGTATCGCAACACTTGAAGTCAAATTAGGAGACAAACTGTTAGAAACAACCATAAAGACACAAAAAGGGGCTATTTATATACTCAAAGATGACAAACTAGAGAAGGATGGGAAAGTTGTTGGGGAAGTTGTGGAAAAAAAGTTAGTTTAGGCGCGTCTAACTGCTTTGCTTCGCTTATCAATCTAAATTTAAAAGACTGAGAAAAATGATTGACTTTTTTCATTTAAGGAGTATATAATACTAATATAATTATGATGCACTTACACATTAAAACGGATTCTCCTTATTTGCGTAATTATTTCATTGGTAAGTCAGTAGAACGAAATACCGATTCTGGATTAGATTTGCCTATCCCAGTGGATATTTGTGTTCCAAAAAAATCTATTGGCTTTAAGATTCCACTTGGTATTTGCGCAGAACCATCTTTCACAGATGGTTTACCAAGAGGTTATTATTTGTATCCAAGAAGTTCCACAGGAAGTAAAACACCATTGAGACTCTCAAATGGAACAGGTATAATTGATTTTGGATACCGGGGTATTATTACGGCATGTGTAGATAATATTTCTGATGAAGATTTCAATGTATCACAAGGAATGAGGTTATTCCAGATCTGTGCACATGATCTGTCACCTATTACAGTAAACATTGCGGAAACTCTTACGAACACAGAAAGGGGAACCGGAGGCTATGGGTCAACTGGTAAGTAAATTTCCTCCATTAATCATAAAGGTCAGAGAGTTTAGATGAATTATCTAAATTTTTTTTTTGTAAATATGATAATAATTCCTTCTTTTTTTCTACCTCATTTTCAGAGGATTTTTCTTTAATATGCACACTAAATGATTCCATGGAATCAAAATCGTAAAAACAAAGGAAGGCGATTATTATGATAATTAATAGTGTTATTCGAATAAGGGTTTTAATCATGATGATATATGATATTTTTTTTTACGATTTTTAATTTGTATGTTTACCAATAATATGGTAAGATATTACACTCCTATAAATAAGGACGATTTTGAGAAAAGCACTTGTATAAAAAAGGAGTTTCGGAAATATACATGGGAAAAAGATACAGCCCTTATAAAAGGCCAATTGTTCCCACATCAACAATGGTTAGCTAATTATATTGGAAATAAAACACCATACAAGGGTATTTTGGTGTATCATGAAACTGGAACTGGTAAAACGTGTACGGCAATATCAATTGCTGAAAACTTTCGTGATGAACTTGTCAAATATAACAAAAAAATTACCATATTATCAAGTTCTACAATTGCAGAGGAATTTTACAGAACTATAGCAAATTTGGATCCCGATGCTGTAAAATGTACTGGAAATATATATAATGATATGGTACAGGGACCACTCAATGCCAAGACTTTAAAAAGTAAAATCAATGAATTTTATAATTTCAGGACACATCAAACTTTTGGTTCCGCTATTATGAAAGAAATTCAGAATCTGGATGATGCTGGAAAAAAACATTATATTAATACTAAATTTTCTAATGAAGTCATTCTTGTTGATGAGGCTCAACACTTAAGAGCGAAGTCTGATTTGAAATTTCAAAAAGATATTAAAAACAGTCATGAAGCGATAGATTTAATAAGTAAATATGCTGATAATGTTAGAATTATATTCCTAACAGCAACACCGATGTACGATAATCCAACCGAGATAATTTGGTTAATTAATGTATTAATTAGAGTTAATAAAGATACATGGCCTGAATTGGAAGCATTAAAGGCACAGGGAAAGGATGGATTGTGTGAAGATGACATTTTTGATAAGAAAAATGGTTATGCATTTAAATCAGATGAAGCCAAAAAACTTTTTATACGCGCCATACGGGGTAAAGTAAGTTTTTTAAGAGGAGGAAATCCCGAACGTTTTCCATTAAAATTATATGATAATCTCAATGAATCTTTACCAGATACAAATTTTATGGGCGGGCCGGTTGCCCCAGCACTAAAAAAACTTGAAACCCGTCTTACATTATCTACAATGTCTAAGGACCACTATGCTGATATTAAAGCACTACAAGAAATCAAGAATATTAAAGAAGAAAAGGACAGTTTTCATATGCAAATGATACAAATGCATAATGTTCGTTGGTATAAAAAATCATCTACATCAAAAAATACATTAGAAGATGATAGTAGTGAATTTGGAGGATTATCTAAATATTTCGATATTGATATAAAAGGGAATAACACTGTTTATTTCACACCTAATAGCAGTTCGCCAAATGTTTTAAAGAATCTCAGTGAGTATGCCCCAAAAATTAACACTATAATGAGGCACATTAATGAAATGACTACTGGTATTGCGTTTGTCTTTTCTCAATTTGTAAATTCTGGAATTATTCCAATGATGCTTGCACTTGAATCATATGGTTATACTAAATATGATGGGGAAAATAGCGATCTTAGACATCTAAAAGGAATGGGAAATGCCACAAGTAAAGGAAAATATATGACTATAACATCAAACAAATTAGTATCAAATCCTACATTGTTAAATGAATATTTGAAGGTTGCGAGAGGTAAAGGTAATGAAAATGGGGAGAAAATTAAAGTTATCATAGCATCAGGTACTGGAAGTGAAGGAATCGATTTGAAATGGATACGTCAAGTTCATATTATGGAACCCCATTTCCACTTTAGTCAAATAGAACAAGCTGTGGGTAGAGCGATAAGAAGTAATTCTCATGCAGAATTAAATCTTACAGATAGAAATTGTACTATTTATTACCATGCATCCAAATACCCCGACGACATTGACAAAGAAACCGTTGACATATATTTATATCGCATTGCAATGAGTAAAAGAAGTGCCACACAAAATGTACGCAAATTAATCCAAAAAAATAGCATTACTTGCAAATTTTTTAAAGAAGCTAATGAATTCTCTTATGATGCATTTTTGGGAAAGACCATTAAAGATAGTAAGGGAAACGAATTTATTTATACAGAAGATATGATACTTGATGATGGGTACACGAATACATGTGCTACATGTAAAGATGATTCTGTAATAGACATAGATACATACGATCCATCTACTCATAGTCGTTGGGATGTCTATGCATGTATAACAAGAATTATTCAGATATTTTATGTAAATGATAAGTATTCATTAAAAGATATTATGGCGTCTTGTAAAAAACTTAGTCCCTTATTTGATAATGAGACTATTTATAAAGCGATTGATATAATAGTTAATACTGCGAGAACTATTACAAATCAGTTCGGAATTTCTGGAATAGTTATACAGGATAGTTTATATTATAAATTTTTACCCGAACATGCTGAGTATACAGGATACTTAACTGGGTTACCACTTAGTTTAGCAAACGTAAATGTTCCTCTCTCTAAAATACCATGGCCTGAACGCCCAATGGCAATTCAAGGCAATTCTAATATAATTAAGGAGTTTGAAGTAATATCTTCAAAATCATTATTTAATGACTCTATTTGGACGCAGTATTCTGATATAAAGGATGATATAATGGCTGAGATTCTGATTGATAAACTTCCATCTTATGAAAGACTATCTTTATATAATAAAATGCCGCTTGAGATCCAATCTCTGAATAAAGCACTAAGTCGTTATTCACAAGATGGTAGAAGTTATCTTGATATAAAAAGTATTACGACCACCCCCCATATAAAGTTAATATGGCCGAAAGATAATGCTGAAGTCATTCGTGAACATCCCCCTAAACAAAACAATAAAACCACAATGAAAAGACCTATAATTGGTTATATTGATATTTGGGATGGCAAAGGCGTCGCTATGATTCGTGATGTACGAAAGAAGAAAGCATCCGGACAAAATATCTCTACCCTAAAGAAAACAGAAGCCCAAGAGATAGTAAATCATATATGTCAATTAAAAGCCTCTCCTGGTAGTAAAGCATTTCTTGATTATCCAAGATATGTAGCTAATCCTGAAAAAACAGGGCAAATAAATGCTGCGCTTCCAAAGAAAGGAGATTATACCGTCCAAGATGTTGTTTTAGAAATTGAAGCTTTATTAAGATTATATGAGAAATTGCGTAGTAATAAAGAACTAAAATGGTTTCTCAATTCTTGGGAAACATATGATTATGGTATTAAATCGAAAGATAAAACTAATATTAAAGCAAAAGGTAAGACTGTTTTAAAAAAATGAAGTTAAAACGAGCATGATATAATGCTATTATGATTCAAACAGTATTTTTTTGTGTTACAAGTCTCGGATTTGGATTATTGGGGTGGTATATTTAAAAGCAAGTGTACTAGATACGTTTTTCCATATAACAGGAGATGTATATGCTATTACTCAACATGCTTTTGCTCCTTTGCTAGTTGTAGCCTTAAATTACATGTCTTACGAGACTTACAAAACTAACAAACATCTTGGTATTTTATCCTTTGGTTTAGCATTTTTTGGACTCGGTCTTGCTTTTATTGACGGTGCTCCTGGAATTACTCCAAATTATGATGTATTTAAACATCCTAGTATTTTAGATCCAAATTATGTGCTGGGTCATGTCGGGGCTCATTTGGCAGCAACTATGGTTCCTTTGTTGTATATTAAAACAACAATAATGAAGAATGGCCGAAAATATTAATTACAGCAAATCACTAGAACACGATGGGCCACTTCTAGAAAAATTATAATTATTAATTTTATGTGGAAACCGACGAGTATATATACAAAATATTACAGAAAACTTGTATTTATAGAATATAATTATAAGAAAATAGGGGATCGCCCCAAAAAGATATGGGGGGTGCTCGTTAAAATATCACAGCCAAATATTGATGGTGATTATACAGTGGTGATTAAGAATCCAATTACAAAGTGTTTCGATTGTATTGCATCTACTCTAATAACTAATATTATACATGACAAATCGATTGAGAATATTGGCAACTTCAATTCTGTTAAAGACTATTTACATAAAAAACTTAACTACGATGTAGTAAATGAAATACCGAAATATCTAATAAATGATATTGACTATTTGTGATTGGTATTGGAAACCAATCTATAAAATTCACCGATATTTCCACGCCTTTCAGGCCAAGGGCACTTTTGTGTACGTCTCCACTCCTGCCAATCAATTTTAACATTATTTGAAGATACAGGGAGAACTAATTCTTTGTTATCAGTGTTTGTAATGTAATTTGTAATAATATCAAGGTGTTTTTTATGCTCTCTATTTTTTTGAATAGAATTCATCATTATATCATTATAATATGGGTCTAGACGAGGATACGTCCAAGGATTAATTTTAAAATAGTTGTAGTTATTTATTTTAGGAACAACAACTTTTTCATTGCCGAAGCGCGACTCTGTAGTTCGCGAAGCTTGATATAAGATTGAATGAATTATCTTTTCATGGAATTTGATTTTTCTTTTTAAAGTTTTTGGCGTTTCTCTTAATAAATTATTAATATTACGAGAAATACTTGTTAATCCATTAGAAAATGCATCATCATAATTAAGATATTGTGTTAAATGGATAATTATATCAGTTGATAACTTATTAAACGACATATTTGTCATCTGGGTGTCGTCCAATACGATAGTATTGACGTTATTTTACATCATTTTTATGCCGGTCTTAAAAGCATTGTATTATCAAGTTTTTTCCGTAGACATACAATCTGTAATTCAATTACAACTGATTTATCAGCGTCAAAAACAATCGTAGAACCATCGGGGGCTTTAATATGAAAGGTAAGTTTTGTAATTTCTATTCTTGGAGAAAATAATTTAGTCATATGAGTAGTTTGTCCGTTTTCAATTATAGACTCGTAATTTTCAGTAAATATATAATGGGTATAATCCCCATAAACTTGTGGTTCAGTCAAATGACCGAATGAATTATTCATATCGTTATTGGTTCCATTAATATTCGGTCCAAGTTCGTTTATAGTTAACAAAAGATAGGGGTATGATGGTGTAATAGTGGGAATTATTATTTTTTTGACAGTGAGAGCAAAAACATCCGGAAAACTTCTATCAATATTGTTTTGTGTATCAGTAGATAACAAATTTAGTGATGAGGGTCCCAAAGTAAATTGGAAAGGATTTGAAGTAGGCCAGTTGTCTATAAATCGGTCTTTTGAATCTAATAAAACATAGTGAATTTTATAGTCATAGATTGGTTTAATATGGTCTTCAATGGGAGTTTTAGTTATTTTCTCGTCAACAGGATCAGGGGTGTAATCAAGTGCTCTTAATGATTTGACGTTATTAATATTTTGAATAACGGGAAATACCTTTGTGTGCACTTCTTTTACAATATGTACGTCTAAATCTCCTTCAAATATATCAAACAAGGGGTCTTTATTAAATTTCATAATTAATCTTTGTAAATTGTTAAATGTTAACCATGGGTAATCAGCTTCATATTTTTTAAATAGAATCTGTGTGCATAGGTTTAAGTTTTTACTCATTTCTTTGAGAATATATTTTTAATGGATGTTTTTCTCCGCACATTAGAAGGCCTATCTTTAATATTCTTCTCCCTTATTAAAATGTTTATAACTAATAAATGTCGTCCACCGTAACAAATCCATTACACGCTGCCGCCGATGTTGTTGATGTTATTTCTTCTGAAAACACCAAACTGGATGTAAAAACACCATCGAACTTATATAAAAAACTTGAGTCAATAAAAACACAGTTCGGTGAAAACTATCCACAATTCATAAACGGAATACCAACCGCCTTTATATTAATTCCCCTAATTCTATTTCTTCTAAGTCCATCAGAATCGAGTGGGATTTTTCTTTTTGGTGCTATATTTACATCTATTGTTGCTTTAATATTTACGAATCCAAAAGGGAAGAGTTTTTGTGAAAACTATGTTTCATTTCATGGTCTTGCGATAGGTTATTTAGTCGGTTATTTATTGATGGATAATATTCAAAAAGCAAAACTTGGTTCTATGCTTTCAACTTGTGTAATGGGGTTATTTATTATTGTTATAACGACCGCGTCTTTATATAAATCATCTGACATATACAAGAAACTCCTACATGTTGGTGTAGGTTGGTTATTAGGGATTTTTATAGGGATGTTTTTTAGTTTTAGTAGACATCAACTGAAAAGATATGAGGAAAAAAGTGCTAATTAGAGAAAAATGATATGGTGTATCCACATTATAGAATTATAAATACAATTTCATTATATATATATATAACATGTCTTCTTTTGAAGATAATGATAACTCCACTCAGAATAATACAATTGTTCCAGGAAAACTAAAACGATACACATTATTCCCTATTGTTTATCAGGATGTTTTCAAAATGTATAAAAGCCATGTTGCTTCGTTTTGGTCTCCTGAAGAAGTAGACCTTGGTAAGGATGTAGTTGATTGGCAGAAATTAAACAAAGATGAGAGACATTTTGTTTCAATGGTTCTTGCCTTCTTTGCTGGAAGCGATGGCATTGTATTAGAAAATCTCGTAGAGCGTTTTATGAACGACATTGATATTCCTGAAGTTCGTTCGTTCTATTCTTTTCAAGGAGCAATGGAAACAATTCACAGCGAAACATATTCATTATTGATTGATACTTTAATCAAAGATGAAAAAGAGAGGGGTATGTTATTTGATGCTATCAATAATTTTCCATGTATTAACAAGAAGGCTGTTTGGGCTACAAAATGGATTGCCGATAAGAAATCTGATTTTGCGGAAAGACTTGTTGCATTTGCTGCTGTTGAGGGGATATTCTTTTCTGGGGCATTCTGTTCTATATTCTGGTTAAAAAAGAGGGGGCTTTTACCTGGACTATGTTTAAGTAATGAGTTTATTAGTCGTGATGAAGCTCTTCATACAGAATTTGCAATTTTAATTTATCATAAATTTGCAAAAAAATTGAACGTTGATGTTATAAATGACATAATTCGCGAGGCTGTTGCCATCGAAAAGGAATTTATATTGGAAGCATTGCCGTGCAATCTAATTGGTATGAATGCTCCATCCATGTCAGAGTATATTGAATTCGTAGCGGATCGTTTGTTGGTTCAATTAGGTTGTCCTAAGTTGTATAATTCAAAAAATCCGTTTGTGTTTATGGAAATGATCAGTATGGAAGGTAAAACAAACTTCTTTGAAAAAAGAGTATCAGAATACTCTAAAGCGGGGATTCATGTTAATGCGGAACAAAGTACTGTCAAGTCATTTTGTGCAGATGCAGAGTTTTAATCAGTACTAATTTCTGCTATAACTGTAATTTTTTTATCATTTTGTTCGAATTTTTTACCGACTACCAATATAGAAATTATATCATCCTTATTGGCGGACTCTAAAATTTCTTGTTTTTCAGGTGTATTACATAAATCTTCAGGGACAAGGATTACAAGGGGAGACTTTGGATTTTCTAGACGAGCAAGAATACCTATCTTATTTTTGGTTACTACTTTACATTTTAGAATTACTCCTGGATTAGGATTACATAATGTGTATTCATAATCAACATTCATTGTATAATGTAATTGAAGAGCTTCATGAGGAAATGTGATTAGACTTCTTGATATTAACTTCACGGTGCCTGGTATAACATAACCATCACCGACGCATCTACATTCTATATTTTCCTTAATTTTTTCAATAACGCTTCTATTAATATTATTACTAACTGTATCATCACCTTCATTCGCGTCTTCAAATTCTTTCGAACTAAATCCTACACGAGTCCTGTCTTTGAATTTTCTACAAATTTTTTTTAATTCGTCGTCCATCATGATATACTACTATATTAATTCTTATACATCATTTTTTATCTTAATTTAAAATAGTATACATTTGTAATGAAGGACTTTATTATGAAAAATCTAAAACTAATAATAATTATTGGGCTTAGTCTTCTACTTGTTGCTTTGATTCTCTGGGCTGTTATTATTTCAAAGAAAAACAAACAAAGCAAACATAAGAACATTGCTAAGTCAACTGTGTTAAAATTGGAAGAAGTCCCTCAAAATTTAAAATGTACTTATGACATTAATTTTTCAGTTATTAACACTAGCAGTTCGCGAGAAATTCAAACAATTCTTGATCGCAAATCACCAATAATTAAACTTGATATGAGTACAGGTAAAATGATAGTTGAATTTTTAACAACTCCTAAATCTTTGATAACACAACAGACACAGGATATTGGACGGAGGGTCGGTTTAAATTCATTGGATGATGATGATGATGATGATGACGATGACTCTGACCCTTTATCACAACAAGGTTGCTCTTGTCCTACGGAGGAGATTGCCAAAAACGTTCGCCGCAAAAGGGTACGAAAAGGGAACCGAGGAAAAGGTCCTCGAGTACCTAAAATTATGCGTGTAGTTACACCCAGCATCTCTTTCCAAAAGAAAAATACAATCCAAATACGTCAAAATCTACGTGAGATAGATATTTTATTAAACGGGGAATTATTTCACTCTGCTCTTTTGGATTATGTCCCATATATGTATCCTGGTGACGGAATCGCCCTTACTAATGACGCCAGTTCTCATATTATAATCAATAGTCTAAAATTTAGAAATAATGTTAAAGAAGATTAGGTTCAGAAGAACATATAAATAGATATTTCATAATCAAATTAATGGAAAATGTGTTGAATTATTTAAAATTATGGAGAAATCCACAGAACTATGATAAATTAATTATTATTTTTCCAGGATTTGGTTTATATCCTCATGACTATGAAGATATACTTCCCAATGATATTCCTAAAATATATATGGATATATGGACGGAAGATGAGTTAGATTTTATAAAACACAACGTCGGAAAACCCGGTTCAGACAGTTATAATGATTGGTATAAGGAAAAAATAACTACAACAGAACATGAATTGGCTAATAAATTAGAAAATATTGATTATGAAAATATAAAATCTGTAATTTTCTTTTCACATTCATTGGGTTCTGAGATCGCACATTCTGTTTGTCATTACTCAGATATTATGATAACATACGGGGGTATTATAAATAGATATGAAACACCCGTTCTAAATTTAATTGGGTCTGATGATAAAATACTACATTCTAAGCAAGATGTTAAATGGTCGGATAATTGTGTAAAAATAGAAGGAGGGACACATTTTTCATGCGTCAAACTTGGTAGTGAATCACGTTCAATAAGATGGAGAGATACACTAAAATTTCCGTATGTTGAAGAATCAAATACTTGTAATAAACCAATCAAGCGAAAAATATTAGAACTTATAAAGAATTTTATAAATGACAATGAATGAAAAACTATGAAATAGTTTTGTTGTATTTCGTTAATGACGTATTATTATAATTATGATGAATGGGAAGAGAATCTAAGACCGGGGGATATGTTACTATTCGGTGGCAAAGACGTCGCTAGCACGTGTATTAAATATTTTCAAAATTGTCATCTAAAAAAAGACGCTACTTTATGGACCCACGCAGGTCTCGTATGTCCTCATAATGTGATGAATTTCAAGAACAAGTGTAGAGATAAAGTATACGTACTCGAATCATTGTTCGCTTTTGATGGTATAAAAAATGTAGAAACAAATGGCACTAATGGACTACAAATAAGAGATTTAAGGGAAGTTGTAGCTCATTTTCTGAATAATGGTGGTATTATCGCATCTTTTACTCTAAAAAATGAGATATTCGAACATACTATTGTAAAGGAGAGAGAATTAAGTGATGAAGTACTTAATAATTATAAAGAGACACACAAATATAGACATTTAATTCAAGCTTTTTGGGATTTATATAAATCTTCTTCTTATGATTTCTGTAATGTTTCAAAATCGGTAGGAATAATTTTGCCATGTTTATCATCAGGGAAAAAGATGAAACGTCTATTCTGTTCAGAAGCAGTAATTCGTTTTTATCAGGTTTTGGGAATTATCAATAAAGATATAGATGCTGAATTAGTGAGCCCCCAAGAGTTGGGGGATTGGAGTAATGATTTAGAAGGTAGTTCTCCATTTTTTCCAATACCATTGGTTTTATCTAATAATTATGATTTACCGTCCGTTTCTACTTTAACGCCTTCTCCAAAAAAATTTGACTTTAAAAATGTTCGAGGTAATAATCATAAAAATGATGACATCATATATAAGAGGTTCTATATATAGTATATTAAACATCATGTGTCGTGAACAAAAAATATTATCTGTACTTCGGAATGCTTTCAACGCCCAAAGTTCCAAAGTAGTTCAACGCTAATAGTCCAAATAGATTATCGAATCATTATGCAGCAATTACAATTTCAGGAAAGACTCTAAGTCTAGGATGTTCATCTTTGGCTGGTTGTTCGAAAATATGCAAACATTCTGTTACCAGGCACGCTGAGATGGATGCCATAAATAAAATTAGAAATAAAGGTAGATTGAAAAGAGCCGCACTATGGAGTGTAAGATGGAGGAATATTAATGGAGAGTATAAACTTGCTAATGCGAAACCCTGTCTATTTTGTAGAAATCTTGCTATGAGATGTGGTATTAAAAGTGTATTTTATAGTGATGATGAAGGGAAAATTATAAAGGCACAAATTTCCAAAATGGAATGTAAATTGACGTCAGGAAGCGTTATAAATTTGCGATCCAATTGTGGATATAAAAACGTACTTTTCACTAGAAATAATCCTAACGCTAATTGTGCCGAATAAATAAATTTATAATTTATAATATGAGTTTTTTTTCAAGGATTCCTACACCTGTAGTATCTTCGCCAACAACTCCTGCATTAACACAAACGCCAACACCAGCTGCTCCGTCACCCGCACCAACACCAGCTGCTCCGTCACCCGCACCAACACCAGCATCTTCTATATTTAGTATATTTACACCAAAAAGCAGTGTCGATGTACCCATTGATGAAATAAAAAATCCTGGTAACTATAATCCAATGATGCTTTTAATTGCTGTTGGAGTTGTATGTTTACTTGCCTTAATTGCTGCAATATATGTTCTGTTTTTTCGTGATAACACATTCTTCGAAGAAGAAGCAGAAGAAGAGACTAAACTATCTAAAAAGGAACGTATTCGCGCCAAGGTCAAAAATCTAAACGCAGAAGTCGATGATCTAAAAGACGCTCGCAAAGCCTTAAAAAAGGATAAGAAGGCGTCTAAAAAGGCTCTCAAAAAAAATGAAAAGAAAACTGAGAGAAAACGTGCCAAAAAAGATGAGTTAAAAGGTCGTCTCTCATATTATTAAATGTTTCCGGACGTTTTTTAAATATATCTAATTATAAAAAATAGTTGTGTAAATCATGATAGCTACGATTGCAAAGATATCAATCTTCGTTGTCTTAGTTCTATGTGTCGTTTTAATGACTAAAGAATCGTATCAAAATAGTGAAAATTGTCTGGATAACTATTTTGATATGATAGTGTGTATTTGTATACCTGAACGAAAAAAACATATGCAAAAGACATTTAAAAAATGGGGAATCAAAACAGTTCGATTTTTTGATGCCTTTTTGAAAAAAGATTACACTCATGCTGATTTTATTAAAATGGGTTTCTTAACTGAAAATTATAGCGATTACTTAAATATTGGTAGAATCTGTTGTCATTACTCCGCCACAAATGTATATAAGGAATTTCTAAATTCAAAAGCCCAATCCATTCTTATTTTCGAAGATGACCTCAATAAATCAACCTTCCGAAACGTGAACGATCTTAATACCTATCTCGGTCCAGTTTTAGCGGGAATACCTAACGATTGGGAATATTTGAACTTTAGTAAATGTCACGACTTCTGTAAGAAAAATAAACCTGTTAATAAATTTTGGTCTATTCCCAATAGACCTTTGTGTCGAACTGCTATCGCACTAAAGAAACGAGCCGCGTCGATAATAGTTGCTGAAACTTCTCCAATGACGGCTGCACCCGGAGATAGAATGATTGGTAATCTTATCAAAGATAGACGTTTTAAAGCGTATTCTACTACTAATATCGTTTTCCGTCAACATCGTGAAAAATTTGGTAGTAATTTAGGGAACAATGCCCCGACAAATCCACAAATGTGTGCTCGCGAAAGCACTTACTCGTTTGGAGGCATACCTTTTTGGTAACTTATAACTCCTTTTTTACACAAACAACGGAATGACGGCGCGTGTAAAAGCGAGTTATCCCATAGTCTTCTTTTAATATCTTATACAATTTTTGCTTAGTTTCCGCAGCATCAACATCCGGCATATCCAAAATCTTCCAAGTATTTCCATTTTTTACAAATTTTACCCTAAAAGTATCCATATATAAGTTTAAAACATTATACTTATATTTTAATTCATCTAATTGAGTTTTTTAACACTACTGTTATGTCATTTGTTAAAGTCTCCGCATCCTTTTTCATAGATACTGGACGGGACACCCAAGAAATACGTTCGCAAGTTTGCTCTAAAATTAGGCAAATCGCAAGAATGTTAAATTGCACACATACTGGTTCTGTTGGTATGGGCGACCCTTACACTAAAATGTTTTTTCAAATTCCCGACTGTAAAATTCTAATCTTCAAAAAACTCTTATTCAAACCTATTGACGTTCGTATTGTAAGATACATAGACGCTAATCAGAACTCACAATTATACAATTTTTGTTGTTGTTTAAATAATGAATATGAACTTGAGGAGATTAATTATTCCATACCCATAAAATTAAACGCTTATTAAATTTGTTAGAGTAAGTATGTACTTACTATTTTGTCTTCTACTTCTATTAATCTTAGTATACACATCATACAGTTTGAATTGTATCGGTATATATGAATCTTTTAAACAAGGGAATAATAGTGTTTTTATAAACATGACACAAAATTGGAAAGAAATTTACAGTAAGAAATACTATAACGGTGTAAGTTTGGATAATTTTAATGATAAGTATAATGCGAATAAATTAATGAGAGAATTAAACATAAACGTCTCAGAAATATATTATGTAGGTGATTACAATAATCTTGATAAAAGTTTATTATACAAGCAAAATTATGTGATAAAACCAAGAAGCGGTCATAGTAGTAAAAACGTATTCTTAGTAAAAAATGGCATCGACCAATTCACAAATAAACAAGTAAATATTGAAACATTTGAAAAGCAATTTCGAAATTGGAACGAAGAAATTATTGTTGAAGAAATTCTAACCAATTTTGATGGTAAAACAGTCCTGGATGATTATAAATGTTATGTTTTTAATGGAGAAGTCAAATTTATATTACATAAATGTTTTGAAAACGGAATTTATACAAAAATTTGGTATAATCGAAATTGGGAGCCTGTGATTCCTTTGAAAATTATTGATAAACAAGGAAATTTTACGGAAAAACCACCATATTTCAAAGAAATGATACATGATGTTGAAAAAATAGGAAACGCTGTTTTTGCCGATTGTTTTGTGAGAATTGATTTTTATATTACTAATGACGGTCCAGTATTTGGAGAAATTACGCCAAATCCATCAAACGGGTATGGTTATACCAAATATGGTTTAAAAATTCTGGATAGAATGTGTAAAAAATATGATTTAGTATAGGCGATTGATAAGCGACGCAGTTAGACGCTCCTGCGTTAGGCGCGGCTTAGCGCCGCTATAAAGC
>CERI01004100.1_pt1 | contig 19640 bp, 18 predicted proteins | sample 350261 | NCBI WGS metagenome assembly CERI01 (sample SAMEA2620979, study PRJEB7988) | marine metagenome | isolation source: saline water (ENVO:00002010), including
AAAAAGAAGCTTTAAAATTAGCTAAGAAAAAAAATAAAAAAAAAACGTTTACACTTAAGCAAGAAACCGATGTACTTGATACTTGGTTTTCCTCTGCTTTATGGCCATTTGCTACTTTAGGTTGGCCATCAAATACTAAAGAACTTTCAAAATTTTATCCCACTTCTGTTCTAGTCACAGGATTCGATATTATTTTCTTCTGGGTTGCAAGAATGCTTATGATGGGGAATTATTTTAACAAGCAAACTCCATTTTATAAAGTTTACGTACATGCTTTGGTAAGAGATGAAAAAGGTCAAAAAATGTCAAAATCCAAAGGTAATGTAATTGATCCTATTGAACTCATTAATGAATATGGTGCTGATAGTTTAAGATTTACTTTAATCTCAATGGCATCGCCAGGAAGAGATGTAAAATTATCAAAAGATAGAGTTACAGGTAATAGAAATTTTATTACAAAAATTTGGAATGCAAATAATTTTTTAAGAATAAATAATTGTAAACTAAATAATAAAATTAATACAGGTTCTTTGAAACTTCCAATCAATCAGTGGATTTACAATGAGTTTATAGAAACGCAAAAGTTAGTATCAAAAAATATTGAAATATTTAGATTTGATGAAGCTGCTAGAGATATTTACAGATTTGTATGGCATTCATATTGTGATTGGTACTTAGAATTTTTAAAACCTATTTTCAGCTCAAAAAGTACAATAGATATTAAAGAAGCTAGATTGTTTTCGTCATTCATGATGGCAAATATTTTAAAAATGTTACACCCATTCATTCCTTTTTTTACTGAACATGTATGGTCAAAAAATAATTATAAAAAAATATTTAAAAATAATTTAATTTCTTCTGAGTGGCCAGATTATAAAAAGAACAGTAAATTTAAAAAAAATCATGCTGATATTAATAGTCTTATTGAATTTATAACTAATATTAGGTCAACTAAGGCAGAGTTAAGAGTAACACCGAAATTATTTAGTGATATTTATTTTTTTGAAAAAAATTCAAAATTGAGTATTTTAGCGAATAAACATTTGACCTTGTTTAAACAAGTAGGAAGAGTAAATAATATACTTAAAAAAAAAGAAACTAATAAAGACTCTATAGAGATATTAGCTCTTAATGAAAAAATTTATCTAAAATTTAGCGAAAACATTGATTTATTTTCTCAAAAAAAGAATATTACACAAAAATTAGTAAATATAGAAAAGCAAAAAAATGGTCTTAAAGATAAACTAAACAATAAAGCTTATATAAAGAATGCGCCTAAAGAAATTGTACAAAATGACAAAAAATTGCTGAAAGAATTAACTATTGAAGATGAAAAATTAAGAAGTATTGTATCAAGTATTAATTAAAAATGTCTAAATTTAATAAAAAAAAACTACCAAGTCGTCATACATCTTTGGGCCCTGATAGAGCGCCTCATAGATCTTTTTACTACGCAATGGGAGAAACAGAGAGTGATGTAGCAAAACCTTTTGTTGGAGTAGTATCTACCTGGAATGAAGCCGCCCCATGCAATACTGCACTAATGAGACAAGCACAATCAGTTAAAAAAGGTGTGAGAGACACAGACGGTACTCCAAGGGAATTTTGCACCATTACAGTAACAGATGGAATTGCTATGGGACATGAGGGAATGAAATCATCTTTAATTTCTAGAGAAATAATAGCTGACTCAGCTGAATTAACTGTAAGAGGTCATTGTTACGATGCATTAGTTGGTATAGCGGGATGCGATAAATCTTTACCTGGATTAATGATGTCAATGCTAAGATTAAACGTTCCAAGTGTTTTCATTTATGGTGGATCAATTTTACCAGGAAAATTTAAAGGTAAAGATGTAACTGTTGTAGATGTATTTGAGGCTGTAGGAAAACATTCAGCTGGATCAATGTCTTCATCAGAATTAAGAGAATTAGAATTAGTTGCTTGCCCAAGCGCTGGAGCATGTGGTGGACAATTTACAGCTAACACTATGGCATGTGTATCGGAAGCAATTGGCTTAGCTCTTCCTTATTCAGCAGGAACACCTGCGCCTTATGAGGAAAGAGACAAATATGCATATCAAAGTGGAAAAACAGTAATGAATTTATTAGAAAAAAATATTAAACCAAGAGATATTGTTACTAAAAAAGCCCTTGAAAATGCTGCTACTATTGTTGCAGCTACGGGTGGCTCTACTAATGCGGCACTGCATTTACCTGCCTTGGCTAATGAAATAGGAATAAAATTTGATCTTATGGATGTTGCTAAAATTTTTAAAAAAACTCCTTATCTTGCAGATTTAAAACCTGGTGGAAAATATGTCGCAAAAGATATGTGGGAAGCTGGTGGCGTACCTATGCTGTTAAAAACTCTATTTGAGGGTGGTTATATACATGGAGAATGTATGACCGTTACAGGCAAAACTATGAAAGAAAATTTAAAAAATATAAAATTTAATACTAATCAAAAAGTTTTAAGAGAATATAATAATCCACTATCACCAGATGGAGGAGTGGTTGGTTTAAAAGGAAACTTAGCACCCGAAGGAGGAATTGTTAAAATCGCAGGACTAAAAAAATTGAAATTTACAGGTAAAGCAAGATGTTTTGATAACGAAGAGGACGCAATGAAAGCAGTTCAAACAAAAAAATATCAAGATGGAGACGTTATAATTATTAGATACGAAGGTCCAAAAGGAGGTCCTGGCATGCGAGAAATGCTTTCCACAACCGGTGCAATTTACGGACAGGGTAAAGGAGAAAAAGTCGCTCTAATAACAGATGGAAGATTCTCAGGAGCTACAAGAGGTTTTTGCGTAGGTCACGTAGGTCCTGAAGCTGCATTAGGGGGTCCTATAGCATTGTTACGTAATGGTGACATAATTGATATTGATGCCAAAAAAGGAACCATAAATGTTCGATTAACAAACGCACAACTGAAGTCCAGAAGAAAAAAATGGAAAGAAAAAAAATCAAGTTTTGGTTCTGGCACATTATGGAAATACGCCCAAACTGTTGGACCTGCCTATTTAGGAGCCCCAACTCATCCTGGTAAGAAAAAAGAAGTTAAAGAATACTCAAAAATTTAATGAAAATAAGACCTGTTATTCTTTGCGGTGGTTCTGGAAATAGACTTTGGCCTGACTCAAAAACTCACCAAGCAAAACAATTTATTGACTTTGGTAACTGGACATTATTAGGAAAAACTTTAGAAAGAATTAAAAATTCAATTTTTGACCCACCTATAATAAGTACAAATTTAAAATATTTAAAGGAAATAAAAAAACATCTTAAAAAACACAAAGTAAAAAATTTTAAAATAGTACTAGAGCCTTCAAAAATGAATACTGGACCTGCTATTTTAAGCTCTTCATTAATTAAAGATATACCTGATTTACAGCCTTTATTATTTCTTTCAGCCGATCATTTAATTGAAAAAGAAAAAATATTTTACAAAGAAATAAAAAAACATCAAAAATATCTATCAAAAGAAAATATTTTTATATTCGGAATTAAACCTAACACACCATCAAGTGAATATGGTTATTTTACAACCCAAAAAAATAAAAAAATTCACAAGGTTGTTAAATTTATTGAAAAACCTAATAAAAAAAAAGCAAAATCTATTATTAAAAAAAAAGGGTACTGGAATTCTGGAATGTTTTTTTTGACTAAATATTCTATAATAAATAATTTTAAAAAACATCAATACAAAACTTATAAAAATTGTCAAAAAGCAGTTTTAAATTCAAAATATTCAAAAAATACTTACTATCTAAATAAGCGCGCTTTCATCAAAAGTGTATCAAAATCTTTTGATCATGGTGTTTTAGAAAAAACAAAGAATATCAATGCAATAAAACTCGATATCCCATGGTCTGATCTTGGTAGCTGGAAAGAGATTTGTAAAATGTACTCAAAGCACAAAAGAAACTATGTTAAAAAAAAGAATACTTTTTATCGACCTTGGGGTAAATATACAAATTTATTTAGAGGTAAAAATTTTTTAATAAAAGAATTGTATATAAAATCAAAGGGAATTTTAAGTTTACAAAAACATTTTCATAGATCAGAACATTGGCTTGTAAATCAAGGTTCTCCAAAAATCACTCTAAATAATAAATCTTTTATCAAAAAAACAGATGAAGCAATTTTTATTCCTGTAGGTGCGGTTCATAGAATACAAAATCCATATAAAAAGCCAGTTAAGATAATAGAAGCACAGTTAGGTTCTATTTTAAAAGAAACCGATATAGTTAGATATGAAGATATCTATGGTCGAGCTAATTAATTATTAATTCAATAGGTGTATGATCAGAAGGTTTTTTTTTAGATCTTGGTTTTTTATTTATATTTATTGAAGAAACATTTTCTATCAAGTTATTTGATAAAATAAAATGATCAATCCTCATACCATTATTTTTTTGCCAGGAACCGGCAAAATAATCCCAAAAAGTATATTCTTGTTTTTTTTTATTAATTAATCGGTAAATATCCTTAAAACCTAGATTAATTAACTCCCTATATTTTTTTCTTATTTCCAATCTTCCTAATGCATCATTTTCATACCTTGCAAAATCATGAGTGTCGATTTCTTCTGGAATAATATTGAAGTCACCAGCTATTAATAGATTAGAATTTTTGGCTAATTTTTTTTTAATATTATTAATAAATTTTTTTAACCAATTTTTTTTATAAGTATATTTTTCAGTATCAACAGGGTTACCATTTGGAACATATATATTTATCAAATCAATTTTTTTTCCTTTTAAGGATATTTCACCTGTTATAATTCGTGATTGTTTTAATTCATCTTTTATAAAGTTAGTATTGATATTATTCACTTTTAATTTTGAGACTATAGCTACACCGTTATAACTTTTTTGGCCAAATACATATGAGTCATATCCAACATCTTTAAAAGTATCTTTGGGAAATGTCTCTTCCTGAGTCTTAATTTCTTGTAAAAGCATTACATCGGGTTTTGAGTCTTTAATATATTCAAGTATATTTTCTATTCTCGCTCTTACAGAATTTACATTCCAAGAGATAATTTTCATTATACTGAAAATGAGAGTCCACAACCACAAGATGCGGTAGCTTTAGGATTTTTAATTACAAAAGACTCACCGATCATTTCTTTCTTAAAATCTACAACGGATCCCGAAATAATTTCTAATGACGCATTGTCTATAATTACATTTTCAAATTTAAAATCATCATCATTTGTATTTTCATCAAAGCCAAAATTATACTTAAAGCCAGAGCAGCCACCACCCTGAACGGTGATTCTAAAATATTTTTTATCACTTTCTTTGATGATTTTATTAATTTGAATTTGAGCTTCTTTAGTAAAATCTATTTTTTTTTTCATAATTACAATACAACTAGTATATAATCTATATAGTTAGCATGCAAAAAAAATCAATTATCAAGTTATCTAAATTAGCTGTTCCAATTACATCTAGAGGTAGATTTAATAAAGAGCAAAAAACAACACTAAGAAATGATTTTCAAAGAGACAGAGATAGAATAATTCATTCTACTGCCTTTAGGAGGCTTAAACACAAAACACAAGTTTTTGTTAATACAACAGGAGATCATTTTAGAACAAGAATTACACATTCTTTAGAAGTTTCACAAATCGCTAGAACTTTGTCCAAATTTTTCAACTTAAATGAAGATTTATCAGAAACTCTAAGTTTAGCTCACGACTTGGGTCACACTCCATTTGGTCATGCTGGTGAAGAAGCTTTAAATAATTGTATGAAAAATTATGGAGGTTTCGATCATAACATCCAAACTTTAAGAATTGTTACAATACTGGAAAACAGATATTATAACTTTAATGGTTTAAATCTTACCTTTGAGACACTTGATGGCCTAATAAAACATAATGGGCCAGTAAAAAATTTAAATAAGTTAAATGAAATTCTTGGAAATAATTTTTTTAAAAAAAAAATTGATTTTTTAAGCAACTCGTCTCTAGAAGCACAAATAGCATCTTTATCAGATGACATAGCTTACAACAGTCACGATTTAGAAGATGGTTTAAAATCAAATTTATTTAAACTAGACGATCTAAAAAAAATTTCTTTATTAAATAAAATCGTCTCAAAACATAAAAAAAAATTAAAAAAATATTCAATTGATATAATAATCAGGCAAATTATTAGAGAAGTTATTAATGAAATGGTTAGAGATGTAATACAAACAACTAAAATTAATATTAAATCAAATAAAATAAAAAATTTAGGAAATGTATATAAATCAAAAAAACAAATTGTATGCTTTTCAGAAAAAATGAGAAATTTTGACTTTGAAATTAAACGCTTTTTAAAAGAAAAAATGTACTTTCATAAAAGCGTCAATTCAAAAACCGAATATGGTAAAAATATTATTAAAAACTTATTCAGTTTAATTCAAAAAAACCCAAAAAAATATATCAATATTAACAAATATGAAGATTCAAGTTTGGAGAGAATAATTTGTGATTATATAGCTGGAATGACAGATAGATATGCAATAAATCTTTATAAAAAAATAAAATGAATATATTTGAATTTTACCTGTCAGAAATAAGTAATCTTATTTTAAGCCATAAGATTGATTTGAAATTAAAAAATCTTGATAATTTAAAAAATGTAAATCTTGAAGTCCCTCCTGAACAATTTAACTTTGATTTATCTTGTAATATTTCATTAGTACTTGGCAAATCGAATCAATTAAATCCAAAAAATCTTGCATCACAATTAAAAGATCTATTTTTAAGTAAAATTAAAAGCTTTGCCTCAATCGAAATTGCTGGTCCAGGTTTTTTAAATATAAAATTAACTAAGTTAGCATTAATTAAAAATATAGAGTCAATCTTTTCAAATAGTCAATTTTATGGATCAAATAAAACTAATCAAAATTATAATATTGAATTTGTATCAGCTAATCCAACTGGCCCAATGCATGTCGGTCATTGTAGGGGAGCCATATATGGTGATGTTATAGCTAATCTTCTAAAATTTAATGGGAATAAAGTTACTAAAGAATATTATATTAACGATTACGGCAATCAAATTAATAACTTTGTTGAATCTGTTTTTTTTAGAATAAGAGAAATTAAACATAATGAAAAATTTAAATTAAAAGAAAATCTTTACCCGGGTCTTTATATAAAAGAAATAGCTCAAAAAATATTAGAGAAAAATAAGGACTACAATTTTGATAATTTTGAAAAAACTTTTTCTTTTTTAAAAAAAAAATCCCTTCATGAGTCTATGGAACTCATTAAAAATGATTTAAAGCTTCTGGGTATCTCTCATGACAATTTTTTTTCAGAAACAGAGCTTGTCAATAACGATTTAGTAAATCAAGTTGTTAAAAAACTTACCGAAAAAAAGTATGTCGAGGAAGGATTTCTTCAACCTCCTAAAGGTGAAACTAACAAAGATTGGAAAAAAACGAAAAGACTAATTTTTAAATCTACTTTATTTGGTGACGATACAGATAGAGCTCTTCAAAAAAATGATGGTTCTTGGACATACTTTGCTAATGACGTTGCTTATCATATGAACAAAATAGAGAGAAATTTTCAGAACTTAGTAAATATTCTTGGAGCTGATCACACAGGTTATATTAAAAGAATTAAGGCTGCAGTATCAGCTCTATCTGAGAATAAGACTAAATTAGATTGTAAAGTATGCCAATTAGTAAAACTTTTTAAAAATGGACAACCATTTAAAATGTCAAAAAGGGCAGGGGAATTTATTTCTGCTCAAGATCTTCTTAATGAAGTAGATAAAGACTCAATTAGATTTATGATGCTCTATAGAAGTAATGATGTAGAACTTGATTTCGATTTTGATAAAATTAAAGAAAAAACAAAAGATAATCCTGTTTTTTATGTTCAATATGCTTTTGCAAGAATAAATTCTCTATACAATGCTTTAAAAATTAATTTAAATAATAAAATTTCGGTAGATGAAAAAAAATTTGATTTAAACTCTAATGAAGAAAAAATCTTAAGGAAAGTTTTTGAGTGGCCTAAAGTAGTAGAGTCCGCTTCTAAAAAATTTGAGATACACAAGATACCATTTTATTTATACGATTTATCTACTTTGTTTCATTCTTATTGGAGTAAAGGTAATGAAGATAAAAAACATAAATTTATTGAAAATGAAAAAATTAAAAGAATTGAAATTCTTGTCATAATCAACCTTGTAACTATAGTTATTCAAAATGGAATGAAAATTCTTGGTGTTTCATTGCCTAAAAAAATGTAATGTATAAACTATTGAACATATTATTTTTTTTTTTAATTTTATTTTTTTTTTTAAATATATATAAATATTATTCCTCGAATAATAGTCAAAGAGCAAAAAAATTTAATCGTACCAATATTGATCAAATAATTAATGATAAAATCTCAAATCTCCCAATTTTATCAAACAATACAAATAATATAATTGAATTTAATAACTCTATTTTAAATGAAACAATTAATAGCAAACCAAGAAGTTTTTGGGACTTATTAAAATCAAAATGAAAAAAAAAGCAATAATTATAAGTTTAAAGGGATTTAAGTTAACGAATAAAGAAAAAATATTATTAGCAAATGAACATCCGTGGGGGGTAATTTTATTTAAAAGAAATATCAAATCTTTTAATCAAATTAAATTTTTAATTAAAAGAGTCAAAAAAATTACTAAAGATAAAAATTTTCCAATATTAATAGACGAAGAAGGGTCAACAGTTTCGAGACTTAGAGATATAATAAGTCATGAAATTTCTGCTAATTTTTTTGGTGAATTATTTAAAAAGAACAAAAAATTGAGTATAAATTTATATAAAATTTATCTTAACTCACTTTGTAAAAGATTGAGAAAAATTGGAATAAATATAAACACTATTCCTGTTCTCGATGTTTTAAGAAAAAATACAAATAAGATTATTGGCAAAAGAAGTTTCTCAGATGATGCTGAAATAGTTAAAAAATTAGGAAAAATAACCATTATTGAATGCCAAAAAAAAAAAATTATAAATGTTATTAAACATATCCCTGGTCACGGATGCACAACCGTAGACAGTCACTTTAAAATTCCCAACGTAAGCTTAAGCTATAAAAAATTAATTACTAAAGATTTTTATCCTTTTAAATCTAATCCAGCAAAATTGGCAATGACTGGACATGTCCTTTATAAAGAGATTGATCCTGCTAATGTAGCGACCTTTTCGAAAAAAATTATTAATCAAATAATAAGAAAAAAAATTGGTTATAGAGGTATTTTAATGTCAGACGATATTTCAATGAAAGCTCTAAAATTTGATTTAATAACTAATGCAAAAAAATCATTAGAAGCAGGTTGTAATTTAATTCTTTATTGTGCTGGAAATATAAATGAAAATTTAAAACTGATAAGATCAGTTCCTTATATAGATGAGTTTACGTCAAAAAAAACATCAGAAATTTATAAAATTTTAAGGTAAAATTGCTTATGGAATCAAATAATAAATATCAAATATCTATTGATATCCCAAATTATAACGGTCCTCTAGAAATTCTGTTAGATTTGGCCAAAACTCAAAAAGTCGATTTGACTGAAATTTCTATTACACAATTAGCCGATCAATTTTTAGACTACATAAAACAAAACGAAAAATTAAATTTAGAAACAGCTTCTGAGTTTTTATTAATGGCTACTTGGCTTGCATATCTTAAATCTAAATTATTATTACCTGAAGATGAAAATGATGATTTTAAAGCTTTAGAAGTTGCGGAAAAATTAAAATTACAATTAAAAAAATTAGAATTAATTCGAATTTTATCAGATCAGATGTTGCAAAAAAAAAGGCTTGGTGTTCACATTTTTTCAAGAGGTATGAAAGGCGGGATTAGATCAATAAACACTCCTATTTATGACGTTTCACTTTATGAATTGTTAAAAACTTATTCTAGTATTCAAATGCAGAAAACATTTCAAAATATTAGTATACCAAAGTTGCCGGTATTAACTACCGAAGAAGGAATAAAACAAATTAAAAATAACTTAAATAACATTACTGACTGGAAAAATATAATTGAATTAATACCTGAATTTTATTTAAAAAAAAATATGAAAAGAACTGGTATGGCCGGTATATTTGCTGCAAGTTTAGAGCTTACTAAAGAGGGTGTAGTGAAAGTTTTGCAAAATAAAATGTTTGATAAATTAATGATAAAAAAATCTTAATATGCCAAAAAAGAAAAATAACATAATAAATTTTCCATCAGCTCCATCCAAGCTAGAGAGACAAATTGAGGCCATTTTATTTGCTGCATCTGAGCCTCTTGATATTGAAACAATTGAAAAAAGAATACAAACAAATACAAGTATTAAAAAAATTTTATCTAATATTCAAAAAATTTATAAAACTAGGGGGATTAATTTAATCTGTATTAAAAATAAATGGTCTTTTAGAACAGCTGATGATTTATCGAAATTGATGTCACTTCAAAAATCCACTCAAAAAAAATTATCAAAAGCTACAATAGAAACGCTGGCAATAATTGTTTATCATCAACCTGTAACTAGATCTGAAATAGAGGAAATTAGAGGTGTATCATTTGCATCAAATACCTTGGAAACTTTATTTGAATTAGATTGGGTTAAGCCTGCAGGTAGGAAAGATGTGCCTGGTAAACCAATACAATACGCAACTACAGAAATTTTTTTAAATCATTTTAATGTACAAAAATTATCTGATTTACCATCTATAGATGAACTAGGATCTGCAGGTCTTATAGATACTACCGCCATAGATAATTCAATTTTTGGAACAGGTAAATTTTTTAAAGAGCAATCAATCGGTGAAAAAGAAAAAAACATCTACGAAGATATAGATGAGGCTATTAAAAAAGCTCCAGAAGATGATAAATAATTATATTTATTTAAGTAAAATTATCGTATATAGTATTTAATTATGGGCATTAGTTTCTGGCAAATTGCTATAGTTGTTGTTCTGGTTGTTTTACTTTTTGGTAGAGGTAAAATATCTAGTTTAATGGGTGATGTTGCCAAAGGGATTAAAAGCTTTAAGAAGGGTATGAGTGATGATAACTCTTCATCAAATGACAGTTCTAACAATAATTCAGATAATTCGAATTCCAACGACAAATAACCCAATATGCCTCAAATTGGTTGGTTAGAGATTTTAGCAGTAGTTATTATTGCAATATTAGTTTTAGGACCAAAAGAATTTCCATTAGCTTTAAAAAAAATAGGTTCTTATATTGGAAAAATTAAAAATACTCTTAGTAATATAAAAAGAGAAGTATCGTCTGTTACAAATGAAATTGATATAGATGAAATAACCGATCATAAGAATACAAAGAAGGAAATTAATAAAAAAGATGGGTGATACCAATTCATTTACAAGTCATTTTATTGAACTTCGTTCCAGATTAATTAAATCGATAATATTTATTTTTGTATTATTCGTTTTTTCATATATTTTTGCTGAGGAAATATATTCTTTTTTAGTCGATCCATATGCTAACGCTGTGAAAAATGATCAGATATCTAGACGTTTAATTTTTACGGCTTTACATGAAACTTTTATCACTTATTTAAAAGTTGCTTTTTTTGCAGCAATTTTTTTAGGTAGTCCAGTATTGTTAATTCAAATTTATAAATTTATTGCACCCGGATTGTATAAAAATGAAAAAAAAGCTTTATTACCATATTTAATATCGACACCGATTCTTTTTTTATTAGGAGGAATACTGGTTTATTATCTTGTTATGCCACTTGCTATAAAATTTTTTTTATCATTTGAAACTGTAGGGTCAAATTCGAGCCTACCAATTCAATTAGAAGCTAAAGTAAATGAATATCTTTCACTTATAATGAGACTAATTTTTGCTTTTGGAATTAGTTTTCAATTACCTATATTGCTAAATTTATTAGCTAGAATAGGTGTCGTTAATTCAAATTATTTAAAAACAAGAAGACGCTACGTAATTGTAATTATTTTTGCAGTTGCAGCAATCTTAACACCACCAGACCCAATTACACAAGTTGGACTAGCAATACCTTTGTTATTGCTCTACGAGTTGTCTATAATGACAGTGAGTTTTACCGAAAAGAAAAAAAATAAAGAAAATTTGAAAGATGCATAATATAAAAGACTTTAGAAAAAATATAGAAACTTTTAAAAAAAAATTAAAAGATAGAAATTCAAATTTTAATATAGAAGAATTTAATAAACTAGATGAATTAAATCGAAAACTGATTAACGAAAAAGAAAAACTTGAACAAGATAAAAAATCTTTATCAAAATCAAAAGATAAATCTAATTTTGATAAATCTAAAAAAATATCTGCCAAAATTTTAACCCTTTCAAAAAAACAAGATGAGAGTCAAAATAAGTTAAATGAAATTATTTTTTCACTTCCAAATGTAGCTTTAAACGATGTTCCTATTGGTAAAGATGAAAAATCAAATAAATTAATAAAAAAAGTTGGAAAAATTAAAAACTTCTCTTTTAAAATTAAATCTCATATTGAAATTGGATCTAAAGAAAAAAAAATAGATTTTGACACATCTATTAAATTATCTGGCTCTAGATTTGTTGTATTAAGAGATAAATTTGCTCTCTTAGAAAGGGCTTTAATTAATTTTATGCTAGACACTCATATTAACGAATTTAATTACACAGAAATTTCTCCCCCATTAATTGTAAATGAAGATGTTATGTTTGGAACCGGTCAATTACCAAAATTTGAAGACGACCAATTTGAAATTAAATTTGATAATTCTGCTCAAAGAAAATTTTTAATTCCTACAGCAGAAGTAGTTTTGACTAACCTGGTACGAAAATCTATTATTGATACAAATCAATTACCACAAAGATTTGTTGCGTCAACACCATGTTTTAGGAAAGAAGCTGGTAGTTATGGCAAGGATACGAAGGGCATGATAAGACAACATCAATTTTATAAAGTTGAATTAGTTAGTATCGTTGAACCAAAAAATTGCATAAACGAACTAGATCGAATGTTAGGATGTGCAGAAAAAATTTTAGAAAAATTAGATATACCTTATCAAGTGCTTTTACTTTCTACAGGAGATATGGGTTTTAGTGCAGAAAAGACATATGATATTGAAGCTTGGGTTCCTTCTGAAAATAAATATAGAGAAATTTCTAGCTGTTCTTCTTGCGGTTCTTTTCAGGCAAGAAGAATGGGAGCTAAATATAAATCTGCTAATGGAAATGATTTTGTTGGAACATTAAATGGCTCTGGATTAGCTGTAGGTAGACTTATGATAGCTTTACTTGAAAACAATCAAAATGAAGATGGCTCTATAAATATCCCTAATGAATTAAAAAAATACATGAATAATTTGGACAAAATTTAATTAGAATTTACTTGTTTCTATAAGTCTTTTCCTATAATTGTGTTTTCATGAGTGGACAAGGAATAACACAATTTATACCCTTAATTTTAATTTTTATTATTTTTTATTTTTTCTTGATAAGACCTCAACAGAAAAGAGTAAAAGATCATAAAATTATGGTCGAGTCTTTAAAAAGGGGTGATGAAGTTATTACATCTGGTGGAATAATTGGTACCGTTGAACGTGTAATGGAAGATGACCGGATTGAAGTATCAATTGGTGAAAATACAAAAGTACAAATCATTAGATCTACAATTACAAGTTTGCTTAAAAAAGAAGAAGTTAAAAAGTAGTCCTTTTTCGTGTTAAATTTTTCTAAAATAAATACTTTAATAATTTATTTTATATTTTTCTTTATTGCTTTGTTTGCATTTTTAAATTTTCAAAACAAAGAAAATTCACTAATAGATAAAAAAATTAATTTAGGACTTGATCTTCAAGGGGGATCTTATCTCCTATTAGAAATTAATTCTGACGCTTTAATTCAAGAAAAATTACAGGATAAAGTTATCCCAATAAAAAAAATGCTTAAAGAAAATAATGTAAATTATTCTAATTTTAGAATAAATAATCAATCTCTATCAGTAAATATAAATGATATTAACAAATTTGACTCATTATTTTATTTAAGAAAAGATAATTTAGTAAACCCTTATATTGATAATTATAGATCATTTGAATTAAAGTATGATAAAGAAACTAACAATAAAGTAAAAATTTCTTTTTCTAGGTTTGGTTTATTAACAATTAACAATTCTGCTCTTAAACAATCTATAGAAATAGTTAGACGAAGAATAGATGATGTGGGTACAAAAGAACCAACTATTCTTCAACGAGGAGAAAAAAGAATATTAATTGAATTACCAGGTTTAAAAGATCCAGAAAGAATAAAAGATCTTTTAGGTAAAACTGCTCAATTAAATTTTAGACTAGTAAGCGAAAATAGTGAATTTGGTACTGATAAATTAATATCGGAAAATGGTGAAAAATTAAATGTAAGTAAAAGAATTATAATGAGTGGTGATAATTTAATCGATGCGCAACCTAATATTAATAATCAAAATAATGAACCTACAGTATCGTTTACTTTAGATAGACTAGGGGCACAAAAATTTGGCAGAGCAACAACTGATAATGTTGGTAAAAGATTAGCAATAGTTTTAGATGGAGAAATAGTAAGTGCTCCCTCAATTAACGAGGCAATTACATCAGGCAGTGGTATGATTTCTGGAAACTTTTCTTTTCAAGAAGCAACTGACCTATCTTTACTTTTGAGATCCGGTGCTTTGCCCACACCTTTGACAGTTGTTGAAGAGAGAACAGTTGGTCCAGATTTAGGCGAAGACTCTATTAAATCCGGAACAATATCTCTCTTTGTCGGTTTTATATTAGTAATCTTATTTATGCTCTATAAGTATAAAATATTTGGTTTAATTGCCAATACAGCACTTATTGCAAATTTATTAATGCTAATAGGAATTTTAACAATTTTAGAGGCAACTCTTACATTACCTGGAATAGCAGGAATTATTTTAACAGTAGGTATGGCCGTGGATGCTAACGTACTCATATTTGAAAGAATTAGAGAAGAACTAAAAACAGAGAAATCAATAATTCATGCTTTTGACACTGGATATTCAAAAGCGAAAATTACTGTACTTGATGCAAATATTACTACATTAATTGCAGCCATTATATTATTTGCGTTTGGATCTGGCCCGGTAAAAGGATTTGCGATAACACTAGGTATTGGAATTATTACAACATTATTTACTGCTTATTTTTTAGCTCGTCATTTAACATCATTAATTGTTTTAAACACAAAAAATAAAGAAATTAAGATATAATGAAAAATAAATTTAACTTTTCTTCAAAATTTAGATTAGCAAATATTTTTTCTTTAATTATTTTTATCACTAGCATCATGTTTATTTTTTTTAAAGGATTAAACTATGGTATTGATTTTAAAGGTGGAACTTTGATTGAATTAAGATCCAATAATACAGACGCTTCATCAATTAGATCAATACTAAATAATATGAATTTAGGAGATGTTAATGTTAAAAACTTTGGTGAAAAAGGTGATTTCTTGATAAAAGTAGAGTTAAAAGAAAACGATAGAAATAATATAATCCCTAAAATTAAAAAAAATTTATCTGAAAATTTAAATACTGAAATTAATTTCAGAAGAGTAGAGAATGTTGGCCCTAAAGTTAGCGCAGAGTTATTAGAGTCAGGAGTTATAGCTATTTCCCTTTCATTAGCCGCAATGCTTTTCTATATTTGGATTAGATTTGAATGGCAATTTAGTATTGGGTCAATAATAGCTTTATTTCATGATATTGTTATTACTTTAGGTATTTTTTCAATTTTATATTTAGAAATTAACCTCTCGATAATTGCAGCTGTTTTGACTATTGTTGGTTACTCGATGAATGATACTGTGGTTATCTACGATCGTATTAGAGAAAATTTAAATAAATATAATAGATTAAATATTAGTGAAATTGCTGATTTGTCTATTAATGATACTTTAGCAAGAACAATAATCACTTCTGTTACAACATTACTTGCTCTTTTATCAATATTTATTTTGGGAGGAGAAATATTAAGAGGTTTTTCTTTTGCGATGATTTTAGGTGTGGTAATTGGAACTTATTCCTCAATTTTTGTGGCCTCACCAATGTTAAAATTTTTAAAAGTTAGCTACAAAACTCTTGAGAAAGAGGATGAAAAAATAGTTCCTTAATTAATAAAGGTTTTGAGCAGCAACCATTGTCATAAGCATTGGCAATGATAACAAAGTGTTGGTTCTTGAAAATAACATTGCTGTTTTTGCTGATGCTGCTTTTTCATCTGGTGTACATTCAATCATACCAAGTGCTTTTTTTTGATTAGGCCATATAACAAACCATACGTTATAAGCCATTATAACACCTAACCACATTCCAATACCAATTGCGGTGTTTTTACCATATGAACCATCTAGGCCGAGCGTCATTGATTGATGTAAATATCCATTTAACCATGCCAATATAAAACCTGATAAAACAGTAAATGCAGCAGCCCATCTAAAGTAGAAAAGCGCAGCGGGAGCGATAACCTTACCAATAGCTGGTTTTTGTTCATCTGGAATTTTTGACATATTCGGTATTTGAACAAAATTAAAATACCAAAGTAATCCAATCCACATTATTGCAACTACAACATGTACGTATCTTGCTAACCAACTCCAAAACGATCTATCAAAAGCAAATCCAGCGCCAAAAAAATGTAATCCTAAAAACAATAAGATTACCAAAGCTAGTGAGTAATGTACTGTTCTGGACAAAGATTGAAGAATCGTGGTCATGGCTATTTATAACATATATTTTGAAATTAAGCAGTTTTTTTCATTGAAGTGGACCCCAAAAGTTCTTTAATAAAATTACCTGTATAACTTTTTGCAACTTGAGATACTTTTTCTGGTGTTCCTTCAGCAATTATTTCACCTCCTTTAACACCACCCTCAGGTCCCATGTCGATAATGTGATCTGCAGTTTTGATTACATCTAAATTATGTTCAATAACAACCACAGTATTACCTGTGCTGGCAAAAGCCTGAAGAATTTCTAATAATTTTTTTATATCATGTGAATGTAACCCGGTTGTTGGTTCATCTAAAATATACAAAGTTCTACCAGTTGGTCTTTTTGATAATTCTTTAGCTAATTTAATCCTCTGAGCCTCTCCACCAGATAACGTTGTCGCTTGTTGACCTATCTTCATATAACCTAAGCCCACATGTTTAAGAGTTATTAATTTTGATCGAATAGTTTGAATGTTTTCAAAAAACTCACATCCTTCTTCTACCGTCATATCAAGCACATCTGCAATATTTTTATTTTTAAATCTAATCTCTAATGTTTCTCTATTATATCTAGCCCCTTTACATGTATCACACGGTATAAATACATCTGGAAGAAAATGCATTTCATAAGTTATTACTCCATCTCCCTCACAAGTTTCACATCTACCTCCCTTGACATTGAAAGAGTATCGACCAACTTTATACCCTCTTGCTTTTGACTCAGGTAAGGCAGCAAACCACTCTCTTATTGGTCCAAAAGCTCCAGTGTAAGTAGCTGGGTTTGATCTAGGTGTTCTCCCGATTGGTGATTGATCTATATCAATAATTTTATCAATTAATTCTGTCCCCTTAAATCCTGTAAAGGCTTTAGGTACTTTTCGACTTTTATTTTTATTAAGCATTAAATTAAATGCATTATAAAGTGTATGTAATATCAAAGTAGATTTTCCACTTCCTGATACACCTGTAACACATGTAAAAGTTCCTACTGGTATTTTTAAATTAACTTTTTTTAAATTGTTTCCTGTTGCACCACTAATTTCAATAAATCTACCATTTTTTGCAGTTCTTCTTTTTCTTGGGACAGGTATATATTTCTTGCCAGATAAATAATTCCCCGTAATACTTTTTTCATTTTTAATAATTTCTTTTACATTTCCTTCTGCGATAATTTCTCCACCATTTAAACCTGCTTCAGGACCTATATCAATGATATGATCAGAATTTTCCATTGTTTCAATATCATGCTCAACAACAATAACTGTGTTGCCTAAGTCTCTTAATTTTTTTAAAGCTTTAATTAATTTTTTATTATCTCTTTGATGAAGTCCAATAGAGGGTTCATCTAAAACATACAAAACACCTGTAAGGCCTGATCCTATTTGTGAAGCTAATCGAATTCTCTGGGCTTCACCTCCTGATAAAGTACCAGATTCTCTAGAAAGTGTAAGATAATTTAAGCCAACGTTTAGAAGAAAATTTAATCTTTCATTAATTTCTTTTAAAATATGTTGAGCAATTTTATTCTCACGTTCTGTAAATATATTTTCCAAATTATTAAACCATTTTTGAGCATCATCAATTGATTTTTTAGTAATTTCACTAATATTTAAAGAATTAATTTTTACACATAAGGCTTCATCTTTTAATCTCATGCCTTTACATTTTTCACAATCTGACTCACTTTGATATTGAGAAATTTCTTCTCTTTTCCATTCACTATCAGTTTCTAAATAACGTCTTTCAAGATTATTTACTACACCTTCGAATGTTTTTTTTGTAGAATATGCTTCATAACCATCATCATAAGAGAATTTAATTTCTTCCTCATCAGATCCATACAAGATTACGTCCTGAGTCTTTTTAGGTATTTTTCTCCAAGGATCAGATAGTGAAATTTTAAAGTGTTTAGCAATGGAAGCTAATGTTTGAGCGTAATACATTGAAGTAGATTTAGCCCAAGGTTCAACAGCACCTTCTTGTAAACTTTTTTTAGGATCTGGAATTACTAAATTAGGATCTACATTTAAATTATGACCTATTCCTTCACAATCTTCACAGGCACCATAAGGTGAATTAAATGAAAAAAGTCTTGGTTCAATTTCTTCAATAGTAAAACCACTTTCTGGGCATGAAAATTTTGACGAAAAAGTTATTGTTTCTTTTTTTCTAAATTTTTTCGGTAAAGTTTCATTTTCATACTCAACAACAAGCAATCCATTTGATAGATTTACTGCTGTCTCAACGCTATCAGCTAATCTATTACCTAGACTAGAATTAAGTATTATCCTATCAACTATAATAGATATTTCGTGTTTGATCTTTTTATTTAAGTTAGGGAAATCATCAATATTTAGATATTTTCCATCAACTTTAATTTTAGTAAAGCCTCTTTTTTTGTAATTTAATATTTCTTTTTTATATTCTCCTTTTCTGCCTCTTACTACTGGAGCAAGTAAATAAATAGTGCTGTCTTTAGGTAATTTTTTAATTTTATCAACCATCTCACTTATTGATTGAGATACAATTGGTTTACCAGTAAATGGGGAGTAGGGGACTCCAACTCTAGCGAATAATACACGCATATAATCATAAATTTCCGTTACTGTTGCTACAGTAGATCTAGGATTTTTAGATGTATTTTTTTGCTCAATAGAAATAGCAGGACTTAAACCTTCTATCAAATCTACTTTGGGTTTTTTCATTTTATCTAAAAATTGTCTTGCATAAGAGGAAAGACTTTCTACATATCTTCTCTGTCCTTCGGCATAAATTGTATCAAATGCTAAAGATGATTTTCCAGAGCCAGATAGCCCTGTAATGACCACTAATTTCTCTTTTGGTATTTCAAGAGAAACATTTTTT